>OGDN01001817.1_pt1 | contig 31404 bp, 29 predicted proteins | sample 1570271 | NCBI WGS metagenome assembly OGDN01 (sample SAMEA4384481, study PRJEB24528) | human gut metagenome | reverse complement strand
ACAGGTCACAGGTGTAGTCTGTCTAATACTTTCCGACAGTAAATTTACCCCATCAAAGACAAAAAAGAAGTTGAAAAAAAATGCCATGTGAGTTATACTATTAGTAACATTTGATGAGTTTCGAAAATACATTATGGGGCAAGATAAAGAATCCTTTCGGATAGAGAATCACGAATCCGGGATACGAAAAAAGTAAAGGAGGGGGTAGCGATGAAAATAGAATTTCTTGGGGCTGCTCACGAAGTGACAGGAAGTTGTCATTATCTTGAAATAGGCGATAAACGTCTTTGTGTAGACATTGGTATGGAACAGGGAAGAGATTTGTTTGAAAATCAGGAAATTCCTGTGAATGCGGCAGAAATTGATTACATACTGCTTACCCATGCACATATTGATCATACAGGTCTTTTGCCGATGCTTTATGCCAACGGATTCCGCGGACAGGTATTTGCAACCAAAGCGACTGCGGAACTCAGTGCGATCATGCTGCGTGACAGTGCACATATCCAGCAGTTTGAGGCAGAGTGGAGAAACCGGAAAGCCAAACGTTCCGGCGGGGAACCTTATGTACCTCTGTATACGATGGAAGATGCACTTGCGGCGGTAAGGCTTCTGATTCCCTGTGATTATGATAAGAAAATTAAATTGTGTGATGGGATTACGATTCGGTTTACGGATGTCGGACATTTGCTTGGATCTTCTTCGATTGAAGTGTTTGCTGCCGAAAATGGAGAATCCAGAACGATTGTATTTTCCGGAGATCTCGGAAATGTCAATAAGCCGATCCTGCGGGATCCGATTCCGACACACAGTGCAGATTACGTAGTCATGGAGTCTACTTATGGAGACAGGTATCATGGAGATACACCAGATTATGTTGCTGAACTGGCTGAGATCATTGAGCGGACATTTGCCCGTGGCGGAAATGTTGTCATTCCTGCATTTGCGGTAGGAAGAACACAGGAACTTCTGTATTTTATCCGCCAGATCAAGGAACAGGAATTGATTACAACAAATCCTAATTTTGAAGTATATGTAGATAGTCCTCTGGCCGTAGAGGCGACAAGTATTTTCGGAAAAAATGTGAAAGAATGTTTTGATGAGGAAGCAAAGGCTTTGGTAGAAAATGGAATCAATCCATTGAGTTTTAAAGGCTTGAAACTTTCCATTACCAGTGATGACAGCAAGGAGATCAATTTTGATCCCAATCCGAAAGTCATCATTTCCGCATCGGGTATGTGCGAAGCCGGAAGAATCCGTCATCATTTAAAACATAACTTATGGAGAGAAGACAGTACCATTGTCTTTGTAGGATATCAGGCAGTAGGAACTCTTGGACGTTCCTTGTTAGAGGGAGCGACAAATGTAAAATTGTTTGGTGAGCCTGTGGAAGTACGGGCAGAAATTGTAAAGATATCCGGTATCAGCGGACATGCAGATAAGAAAGGTTTGATTCACTGGGTTACCGGTTTTGATGAAAAACAGCCGAAGCGTGTCTTTGTGGTGCATGGAGAAGATCAGGTGTGCGACAGTTTCGCAGAATGCCTGGAAAAAGAACATGGCCTGCCGGCGACAGCACCTTACAGCGGTACGATATTTAATCTTATCACAGGTGAGTTTGACTATATCGCAGAGCCGGTTTATGTAAAGAAAAAAGACGGAGCAAAGAAACGTGCAATGGATGTATTTGGACGTCTGCTCCTGGCTGGCGAACGCTTGATGGCAGTCATTCGAAAGAACGAAGGACTCAGCAACAAAGAGACAGCCAGATTTACCGATCAGATCAACGCATTGTGCGACAAATGGGATCGGTAGTGAGTTTGAAATTATGTGATATTCTAAGGGTCAGGTGGAAATTGTCCACATAAGATGTGGAGAGTTTCCACCGGGAGATTCCGGTATCATATGATATAAATATTTAACTTTCAGGAGGGTATTAAACATGAAATTTTTTGTAGACACAGCAAAAATTGAAGACATCAAAAAGGCAAATGATATGGGAGTAATCTGTGGTGTAACAACAAACCCATCTTTGATCGCTAAAGAAGGCGGAAGAAGCCAGGAAGATGTATTGAAAGAAATCGCATCCATTGTTGACGGACCAATCAGTGGTGAAGTAAAAGCGACAACAGTAGATGCAGAAGGCATGATCGCAGAAGGTAGAGAAATTGCAAAACTTCATGAAAATATGGTAGTTAAAATTCCTATGACAGTAGAAGGATTGAAAGCTACAAAAGTATTGGCAAGTGAGGGAATCGCTGTTAATGTAACATTGATCTTCACAGCAAACCAGGCACTTCTTGCAGCTCGTGCAGGAGCAGCTTACGTATCTCCATTCTTAGGACGTCTGGATGATATTTCACAGCCGGGAATCGATTTGATCGAATCCATCGCAGCTATTTTTGCAAACTATCCGGAAATTGATACTGAGATTATCGCAGCAAGTGTACGTAATCCGATTCATGTTACAGATTGTGCATTGGCTGGTGCAGATATTGCAACCGTTCCATATGGTGTTATCGAGCAGATGACAAAACATCCATTGACAGATCAGGGTATTGCAAAATTCCAGGCAGATTATAAAGCTGTATTTGGTGAATAAAACTAAAAGGAGATAGGTGTATGAATACGTTAGAATTAAAGAAAATGGCTAACGAAGTTCGTAAGGGTATAGTAACTGCTGTACATAGTGCAAAATCCGGACATCCGGGTGGATCTTTGTCCGCTGCAGATATTTATACATATTTGTTCTTCGAAGAGTTGAATATCGATCCGAAAGATCCGAAAAAACCGGATCGCGATCGTTTTGTATTGAGTAAAGGACATACAGCGCCAGGTTACTATGCGACACTTGCCAACAAAGGCTTTTTCCCGGTTGAAGATCTGAAGACATTGCGTCATACCGGATCTTATCTGCAGGGACATCCGGATATGAAACACATTCCGGGTGTAGATATGTCAAGTGGTTCTCTGGGACAGGGAATTTCTGCTGCAGTTGGTATGGCACTTTCTGCAAAATTGAGCAATGAAGATTATCGTGTATATACGCTTCTTGGAGATGGTGAGATTCAGGAAGGCCAGGTCTGGGAGGCTGCTATGTTTGCCGGACACCGTAAACTGGATAACTTTGTGGCAATCGTTGACAACAACGGTCTGCAGATCGATGGTAAGATTGATGACGTATGTTCTCCTTATCCGATCGAGGATAAGTTTAAAGCATTTAACTTCCATGTGATCAATGTCGATGCACATGATTTTGATGCATTGCGCAAAGCATTTGATGAAGCAAAAGCAACCAAAGGAATGCCAACTGCCATTATTGCAAAGAGTATCAAAGGAAAAGGCGTTTCTTTCATGGAAAATCAGGCAAGCTGGCATGGAACGGCTCCGAATGACGAGCAATATGCACAGGCTATGGCAGATTTAGAGAAAGTAGGTGAATCCCTGTGAGTGAAGTAAAAAAAATAGCAACTCGTGAGAGTTATGGAAATGCACTTGCAGAGCTTGGTGCAGAATATGAGAATCTGGTAGTTCTGGATGCTGACCTTGCAGCTGCGACAAAAACAGGAATCTTTAAGAAAGCTTTCCCGGATCGTCATATCGACTGTGGAATTGCAGAGTGTAACATGATGGGAATCGCTGCAGGCCTTGCGACAACCGGTAAAATTCCATTTGCAAGTTCTTTTGCCATGTTTGCAGCAGGACGTGCATTTGAGCAGGTTCGTAACTCCATCGGTTATCCGAAACTGAATGTAAAAATTGGTGCGACACACGCCGGAATCTCTGTAGGAGAAGATGGTGCGACACACCAGTGTAATGAAGATATCGCTTTGATGCGTACGATCCCGGGAATGGTTGTTATCAACCCGGCCGATGATGTCGAGGCAAAAGCAGCAGTACGTGCCGCTATCGAGCATGAGGGACCGGTATATCTTCGTTTTGGAAGATTGGCAGTTCCTGTGATCAATGATACACCGGATTACAAGTTTGAACTTGGAAAAGGAGTTGTCCTTCGTGAAGGAAAAGATGTAACGATCATCGCTACCGGACTTCCGGTATCCGAATGCCTCGCAGCAGCAGATAAGCTGGCAGCCGACGGCATCGATGCAAAAGTGATCAACATTCATACCATCAAACCATTGGATGAAGACTTGGTCGTAAAAGCAGCAAAAGAGACCGGGAAAGTGGTTACCGTAGAAGAGCATTCTGTAATCGGCGGTCTCGGAAGTGCAGTTTGTGATGTACTCTCCGAAAAATGTCCGACACAGGTAATGAAGATCGGTATCAATGATACCTTTGGTGAATCCGGACCGGCCGTAGAACTCATTAAGAAATATGGCTTGGACGCAGACAGCATTTACGAAAAAGTAAAAGCATTTGCCAAATAATGTAAAACGATACAAATAAAAAGCGCAAGTCTTGCAAAATGGCGGGGCTTGCGCTTTTTGTATAAAACAATTTATTTGGACAAAAATGGTAAAATCACGAGGGCATGATACATATGGTCTTTGATATAATGAGAATACGTGCCATAATGATTTCGAGTGATCTGATCCACATTGACAGTGCCATATCCGTGATTTAGATTTTCTGAAAGATCTTTCGACGGTTCTTCAATGACAGAATTGGAGATGTGAATCAAAAGTTCCAGACTGGAAGTCCGGATGTCGACTTGAATTTTTCGAGGGTAAGGAGAAGGGATTTTTCGGCACGCATTGAGACTGTTATCCAGCAGATTTCCCAAAAGAATACTAAAGTCGTAATCGCTGACCGGAAGATTGTTTGGCTGATCGATTTGAAGAAGTGTCTCAAAAAGAATTCCTTCCTGCTCCGCGATGTTCATGTGATTGCTGACAAAAGCGTCAATTACCAGATTGCCGGTATTGATGCGGCTGTAATTCTTATCAAGAGAATGCAAGGTCTGTGTAAGATATTCTTTTGCTTCCGTATAGTGCGCTTCTTCAAGTGCATTTTGCAAGTATAAAAATTGCTTTTTAGTATCGTGGATCAATTTGCGGCTATTGCGATACGCCGTAGAAATTAATTGGTATTTTTCGGATTGAAATTCTACCTGAGTATCTAAAATTTCCTGCGTTTTTTCCAGTTCTTTTACTTGCAGGATATTATCCAAAAGAAAATAATTTACAATATTTAACAGCAACATTCCCGCGCATGCCGTCATTTTTAGAAAGGAATGCAGATGGCTTGAGAGAGACTCGGCAGGAATCGTAAACATGACAAAAAAGGACGCAATCGGTGTCAGATAGATCAGAATCGTATACTGTGGTGTGATGCGGCGATGTTTACGCAAAAGGATGGTTGTCGTTGTAATGATGAGAAGAAACAACAGTACTTTTGAGAAAAAGGCGCAAAACACCATATCATTTAATAAATTTTCTGACAGTGTAGCAGGAAGAAGAGAGATTACAAGGTAAACGACAGCTTCGGAAAACATCGCATAAAATTGGAAAGAAATAACAGCTAAAATACGGTTTTTTAGTGGCCCATGGTAAAGATAAGTTTGTAAAAAGAGGGATACTAAACTGGCTCCCAGTAGTATGACCGAATTTGGTGTGCTGGAAGAAATGCTGAAAAAAAGTGACAGTAAAAACAATACGGTTTCACCGACAAAAAAGCAGAAAAAGAATACTGGAAATGGAATATTTTTCTTTCGCTGCCAATTGAAAATGGCATTAAAATAGAGAATTAGTGTGGCCATGTCAAAGATGGTACATATCATATCAAACATGAGGAAACTCCTTTATGTTTATCGAGAATAGTTATCTTGTTTCGAACAGTGTAAGGACGCGTTTGGAAAAAAGATCGCGAATCTGTTTTTCGCTGCGCCGGCTCATCGGTATATTCATTTGGTTGCTCATTACAAGTGTTTTATCGGTAATGTAGTGAATATGGTTAATGTTGACAAGTGTTTTTCGGTTCGCATGGACAAAATGGTGGTCCGAAAGATCTCTTTCCCATTCGTTCAAAACTCCGGAAATCGATATGGAGCGATCGAATAAAACGATGTTAAGACGTCGTTTTCTCGAATCTTCCGCATTTACGGAAATGATATCCTGAATAGCGATAAGTTCTTCCGAATAGTCACCCTTTATGAGCAGCTTCGTTACTTTGGAAGATTCAAAATCACTTAATAATTGCTGCATAATCTTTTCAAAGTTAGAATACGTGAGCGGTTTTGAAAGATAATGGAATGCCCGCACATTGAAACTATCCTGCATATATTTTGGATAATTGCTAAAGAAAACAATTTTTACATTGCGGTCTGGCAGAGAACGAATGGTTTGCGCAATCTCTAAGCCACTCATTTCCGGCATTTCTACATCTAAAAAAAGAACATGAAAAACACCGGAGGATTTGTATTCTGCAAGAAAATCGGTCCCATTCGTAAATAGGGAAGTTTTAAAATCAATATCATAATTCATTTCAAACTTTTTTAAATAATCTGACATCGCTGTAAGAGATTGAATATCATCGTCGCAAACTGCAATCTTTAATATCATGTAAATCCATCCTTTTTTTTATGGCAATTCTACCGGTAAATTGCGTTATCATAAGAATTAACGTACATACTACTATTAGTTTATAATATTTTTCGAGTTTTGTACAGTAAAATATCAAAGCAAGCAAAGAAAAGAAAATGAGGCAGATCCGCTGTTTTTTCTTTAATCTTTTTTTTTGTTCTGCTGTTCTTGTAATATTCTTGTGAGTGGTAACCGGGAGAAGTGAAAAAAGGCTGACAAGGATGATATAGGCCACCAGATGGAATGGGTGCAGAGCGCCTCCCCAAAGAGCGATAGGAGATTCTATCACAAGCCATACCAAAAAGAACATAAGATAGGAAAGCAAGGTGCAAAGCCAAGCGGAATTTGCATGAAATCCCCCGCCTGTGCTGCGGTAGGTTAAAAAAATAGCAAAATACAAAAGAGAAAACGGTATATCGTGTAATACCCATCCGAGAAGGAAAAGAGACAGTAAAAAGAAAAACTGCTCCATCAGAAAATCCAGGCAGTAGAGATACAATTTTTTCTTTGCGGCTACGTTCTCATCGTTTTTTGCTGCCGTTTCAACGAGATAGGTACTTATTTTTTTAGAACCAAGCATAAAACCCCTTCTTTCTTTTTTTATTATATAAGATAAAATGCGCTGATTTAGAAAATTGTGATGAATGATCAAAAATGTGTGATAAGTGGTCATTTTACCGTTCATCACGTATTTTTAGCCACTCATCACACTTTGCGTTTTCAGAGGAAAAAATATGGTATGATACAAACAGGGTGAATAAAGTAGTCAAGAGAGGAGGAATTCAAGATGAAACACCAGATGTTGAAAAAGATTGCCAATATCGCTTGTGCATTGGCGGTTGCCATCGCACCGGTTGCTTCGGAATACTGTCGGTTTATTTTCTTCCAGCCGGAAGAACCGGAAGGACTGGCAGAGTTTGCAAAAACGAAGAAGCAGTAGACAGATCGGGGGGGAAAAAGTATGTGATATGGTAGTAGAAAAGTTTTTTGGGATAAAATAATAGGGTGGGGATTTTAAGGAAAACCAAAAAATTACAGAAAGAGAGGAAAAAACTATGAAAACTACAAAAGTAACAAGAAAAATAGTATCATTGCTGCTGGCTCTATCGATGATGATTAGTGGTTTTATCGTTCCACAGCCGCTTATCAAAGCCAAAGAGGAACAAAAAAGCACTGTAGCAGCAAACACAAAAGTGCAGTCCGAAAAGATTACACAAAAGACAGAAAATGCGACGATCTATGAAGACGGATCTGGGAAAAAGCGTGCAGAAATTTATGCACAGGATATTCGATTTAAAGATGAAAAAGGAAAATTAACGGATTATGATATTTCATTGAAAGAGGTAACAGACAAAGAAAGTGAAACAGGAGAAAATCTGTCAAAATACGAATATCAGAATGGAATTAAACTTTCAGCAGGCAGATGCCAATATGAAAATGTATGTACGACAGGTAACGTCCGGCTGGGGAGCATCGGAGATCACGTATAGCAATCAGCCAAAACGAGCGGAAACCCTGGCAGAGATAACAACATCTTCCAATATGGGAAAAACTACGGTTACACTGGATGAAGAAAAGATTGATAGCCGCGCCCGTGACGAGGGCAGGATGTGCGGTTACGAAATAACCACTTCAAAAGATGACAGTGATACCAGCTCCAGCAAAACTGCATGGATTTATAATTCGGTATCTGTGAATGGAACGAAAATTCCAAAATTAACGATCGAGTATTATGATAAAGAGGATTATACGGATTGTCCGCATATTGCATATAAAGTGTATGGGGAGAACAAAAAATGGAGTGTAGAAGGAAATGACGGTGGTTTTGCAGGCGATAATGAAGGCGAAGATGCGATGGCAGCCAGAGCATTACAGGTTACTGTTTCCGCCAATGGATACAGTATTCCTTCTACTGGAGTAAAGTATCGTGCGTATAGTGATGAGGCAGGATGGAGTGACTGGAAAACCAATGGAGCCGCTGCAGGAGAAACAAGTAAGACATATAATATGAAGGCAATTGAAATGCAGTGGAATACTGAAAGTTATTCATATTTGCCAGATTTTGAATTGTATTATCGTGTCTATGTGCCGGGACGAGGATGGCTTGGTTGGGCAAAGGATGGTCAGACGGCAGGTGATTATATAAAAGGAAACTAGTAAAACTTGTAGTGGAAAGCAGGTTAAGGTTATAAGTGAAGATAACCCTGCAAGTATCAAAGTTGTTAAGTAGAAGGAGGATTTCTCATGAAAACAAAAACAATCGCAACCATCTTATCCCTGGCATTGACCGCAGGTCTCTGCCAGACGGCAGCACCGGCGCAGGCAGCTGCCCCGCAGTTAAGTACAAAAAACTTACGATAAAGGTAGGAAAAACAGCTACACTTAAGGTAAAGAAAACCAGAAAAAAAGCCAAATGGACGATTGCTACAGGAAAGAAAAACATACGTCTTACGGCAAAGAAAAAAACAAGTGTAAAAGTGAAGGCGTTGAGAGAAGGAAAAGCGAAAATTTTCTATAAAGTGGGTACTAAAAAATTGACTTGCAAGGTAATAGTAAATAAAAATCAAGATGTGAACCAAACTAGCGTATTGACCAATGTACCAACTTTATCGCCGAAACAGAACTCGTCAGCAGCAGACACAAAAACACATCTTGCTGAAGGCACTACATTACCAACTAGCACACCGATGCCAACTATACCACCAAATGAACAAGATGTAAAGGAACTTCAGAAGATTATTAAATCCCAGTCAAAATGTGGCGCAAGAGTAAGTGAGGATTTATTTAATGAAGAGCAGTATACATGGAAAAATGGAAGGTTAACGGAAATTAACTGGGAGGATAAATGTTTGTCTGGTACTCTGGATGTAACAAAATTGGAGGCACTGGAGCAATTGGATTGTATGAATAATCAAATAGAGTTCTTAAATGTGAGCAATAATACAAATCTGTTGAAATTGGATTGCTCACTTAATCGATTGAAATCGATAGATACAAGCAATAATAAGACTTTAATTAGTTTGAGATGTTATAATAATCAACTTACAACATTAGATGTGGGCAAGAATACACGTTTAAAAACTTTGTATTGTTATGAAAATCAAATTCAATCCATAGATGTAAGCAATAATATATTTTTGGAAGAATTGCAGTGTGGCAAAAACCAAATTCAATTCATTGATGTAAGTAATAATATTTTTTTGAAATATTTGGGAGTTTCAGATAATCAACTTACAACATTAGACGTGAGCAAAAACACAACTTTAGTTTGTTGTGAATGTGCTGACAATCAGCTTACAACATTAGATGTAAGTAATAATATTTTATTGCAAATATTGTATTGCTCAAACAATCAGCTTGAATCAATTGATATAAGTAAAAATATTCTTTTGCAAGAGTTATTTTGTAATGGAAACCAATTAAGCACATTGGACATCACAAATAATTCTTCATTAAATATAGTATATTGTGAAGAAAATAAATTGTCCACATTAGAAGTTTCAGAGAGCAATAAGTTGACAGCTTTGGTTTGTAATAAAAATCAATTAACATCATTGAATTTATTTAATTCTACAATATTAGAGCATATAGAGTGTTATAGCAATCAATTAACAACGTTAAACATTGCTGGATGTTTAAAATTACGTGCTTTATATTGTAGCAATAATAGTTTGACAACATTAGATTTAGCAACAAATCCGAATTTAAAATATATAGAATGTAATGATAATCAGTTGATTACTTTAGATGTATCAAAGTGTACATATTTATATTATCTATCATGTGTTCATAACTTTATTACTACATTAGATGTATCTCAAAATAGGTGGTTAAGTGTTTTGTGCTGGGATAATTTAGATAAAAGTAATCAATAAATTCAGGGAGACATGAGAGGTTAGTTACTGTAGAGAAATTTAGGAGAACAAGAAAGCCTTCATAAGGAAAACAAACGACGTTTTATTTCTTCTACCTAAAATCATCAGAAATGGACTCTTAGAAGTCACTTCATATCCAGAAAACTTTGTTTTGTAAATATATGTAACCTATTAATGGTTTGACAAATGCTATTAAATCAAAGTTTTTTGTTAAACTTGCACTAAAAAGAATAGAGAGAAAAGTAGAACGTATTTTAACTTAAAAAAAGGCAGCCGTAGCATCGATACTGTATACTAAGGCTGCTTTTTGAATTTAGAGCTGAATTTGTTAAAACGGAAATTTTCATGGAAATTTCTGCAAAAGTATGGTACGATAGTAGGTATCAGACCACAGAATGGAGGAGTTTCATGGATTATCAATGCAAACCATTGAAAAACGGGCGGTCGTACAAAGTGACTGTGCCGGGATCCAAAAGCATTACGAACCGTGCATTGCTGCTGGGAGCATTGGCAGAGGGAAAGACGTTAGTGCGTGGAGTGCTTTTCAGCGAGGATTCCCGTGTGTTTATGAAAGCATTGGAGGAGATCGGATTCTCCGTGAAAATAGACGAAGAAAAAAAAGAAGTAGAGATCGAAGGACTTGGCGGATGTGTGCCGGCAGGCCCGGAGAGAAATGTGTATGTCGGAAGTGCAGGGACGGCAGCCCGCTTTTTGACGGCGATGCTCGCACTTTCCGGGGAGCATTTTCTGGTGGAGTCCTCTGAGCAGATGAAGGCAAGACCGATGGAGCCGCTTTTGCGTGCGCTGGAGACACTTGGAGTGACGTTTGAATATTTAGAAAAACCGTATGCATTTCCGTTCCGCATCTGCGGCAGAGAGGAAAATGGGGTGCGGGAAGTGGACTTGAATATCGATGCAAGCAGCCAGTTTCTGAGTGCGCTTCTTCTCAGCGGAGTAATGTGCAACGAGGGACTGCAGATTCATCTGACGGGGACAAGGGATGCAAGATCCTATGTGCACATATCCATGAAGATGATGGAAGAATTTGGTGTTCATGTGGAGCAGACCGGAGAAAACAGTTACTTTGTGGCTCCGGGACAGACGTATCGGTGTGAAAAAGGCAGTTATCAGGTGGAACCGGATGTGTCCGCAGCCTGCTATTTTTACGGAATTGCGGCATTGACAGAAAGCCGTGTCAAGGTAATGCATGTGCATTCTGACAGTACGCAGGGAGACATTCGATTCCTTGATGTATTGCGAGAAATGGGCTGCGGTGTCGAAGAGGAAAACGATGGCATCGTAGTAAAAGGACCAAAAAACAGAGCATTGCACGGCATTCATGTAAAAATGACAGATTTTTCCGATCAGACGATGACATTGGCGGCAATCGCTCCGTTTGCAGAGGGGGAAACCGTCATTGACGGGATAGAACATATCCGTAGACAGGAATCGGACCGGATCCGAGGAATTGTGACAGAACTTACCAGACTTGGCATCCGATGTGAGGAACGGGAAGACGGGATAACCATTTATTCCGGAGAAATCACCCCGGGAGAAGTGGAGACTTACGATGACCACCGGATGGCGATGGCATTTTCGCTGATCGGACAGGTTGTGGATGGCATTGTGATCAAAGATGCCGAGTGCTGCAAAAAGACATTTGAAGATTACTTTGATGTATTGACAAACCTTGATTTAGCATCTAAGATAGAAGAATAAGACAGCGACGAAAGGATAGAAGACGATGAAAAAAATAATCGATGTATTACAAGAAGTGATGGAAGGCGGATTTGAGCAGGCCGGCTATGATAAGAAATTTGGATTTGTAACCGTTTCCAACCGCCCGGATCTTTGCCAGTATCAGTGTAATGGTGCGATGGCGGCAGCAAAACAGTACAAAATGGCGCCGTTTCAAATTGCGGAAAAAGTAGTAGAAGCAGTAAAAGAGAACGATGTTTTTGAAAAAATAGAGATGGTGAAACCGGGATTTATCAACATAACCGTAAGCGGAAAACTGCTTGTGGATTTTGGAAAAGCCATGATGACAGAGGAAAAATTTGGTATTCCGGCGCCGGAAAAAGAGCGCACGGTAGTCATTGATTACGGTGGAGCCAATGTCGCAAAGCCACTTCACGTAGGACATCTGCGTCCGGCAATCATTGGAGAGAGTGTAAAACGTATCTGCCGCTTCATGGGAGATAAGGTGATCGGAGATGTGCACCTGGGTGACTGGGGACTGCAGATTGGTCTGATCATCAACGAAGTACGTCATCGTCAGCCGGAACTTCCGTATTTTGATGCTGATTTTACGGGAGAATATCCGAAAGAGGCACCATTTACGATTTCGGATCTGGAGCAGATCTATCCACATGCAAGCGGATATGCGAAAGAGCATGAAGATTACATGCAGGAGGCACAGCAGATCACAGCGCAGCTGCAGGAAGGACATCCTGGATATATCGCCTTGTGGCAGCATATTTTGTCTGTTTCGATTGAAGATTTAAAGAAAAATTATGATAAATTAGACGTTCATTTTGACCTTTGGAAAAAAGAGAGCGATGCCCAGCCTTACATCCCGGATATGGTAGAAAAGATGAAGGCAGACGGACTTGCGTATATGAGCGAAGGGGCACTGGTTGTCGATGTGACCGAAGAAGGGGATAAAAAGGAACTTCCTCCGTGTCTGATCGTAAAATCAAACGGTGCTTCGCTGTATGCAACGACCGATCTTGCTACAATTGTAGAACGAGAGAAATTATTCCAGCCGGATGAGATCATTTATTTGGCAGATAAACGCCAGTCTTTGCATTTTACGCAAGTGTTCCGTGTGGCAAAGAAAGCAAAGATCACAAGACCGGAAGTCGGACTTGTATTTATCGGTTTTGGTACGATGAACGGAAAAGACGGAAAGCCGTTTAAGACGAGGGATGGCGGGGTTCTCCGTCTGCAGGCACTTCGTGAACAGATCAATGAAGAAGTGTATAAGAAAATGATGGAAAACCGTGATTATGAAGAGACAGAGGCGAGAGAAATCTCCGAGACTGTAGGCCTTGCCGCATTGAAATACGGCGATCTGTCCAATCAGGCATCCAAAGATTACATTTTTGATATCGAGAGATTTGCGTCCTTTGAGGGAAATACAGGTCCTTATATTTTGTATACGATTGTCCGCATCAAATCCCTTTTGGCAAAATACAGCCAGAATGGCGGCAGTGTGACAGAAAAAGGGGAAGCAGAGAAGCTGATGACACCGGACAGCCGGAGCGAGATTAATCTGTACCTGACACTTGCCAAATTTGGGGATATGATGGAAGCTGCTTACAATGAAAAGGCACCTCATAAGATCTGTCAGTTTATTTATGAATTAAGTGAAAACTTTAACCATTTTTATCATGAAAATTCGATTCTGGCAAATGAGAATGAAGAGCAGAAGGCATCGTATATCCAGCTTCTGATCTTAGTGAAAAATGTGTTGGAGCAGTGTATTGATCTGCTTGGATTCCAGGCACCGGAAAAGATGTAAAAAAGGTCCTGAATAGTTACAAAAATTATAAGAAAGTCGAGGCGTGAATTCATGTATCGAGAAGTATCAAGATTGATCATGTATGGAAATCTGGGTCAGGATGAAATTTTAATGCGACTCAGTGATATTTTTAAAGAAATAGAAGAAGATAAAGAGTGTGCACAGAAAGAAGCTCATGTGCGGGCTCTTTATGACCAGATTTACCGCATTTTGGATCTGGCGACAAAATACGGATTTGATAACAATTTATGGCAGTGTTACATCGCCTATCTGCTTGCCACTGACGAAAATCCGTTTAGTGTGATCTGTGAAAAAGTGGGAGCAAAGACAGACGATGCCGCAAGTGTGAATCAGATCGTCAAACAGGACATGGAGTGCTTTTACAAATTATTCTATTTTGATTTTCAGGCGATCGAAACACTTTTGGAAGTGAAATGTTTTTCGATTCTGACAGAATATCATTCGATGGCGAAGGCAGAAAATACATACAATAAAAGTGTCAGCGAAAAAGTAAAAGAACTTGCTGCGGAATTGGGAAAAGCCAAAGATGCCGAGGATTTCTTTGACATTGTGACGAACTTTTACCGGGTTTACGGCGTTGGCAAATTCGGATTAAATAAGGCATTCCGCGTGACACATACGAGTACCGGAGAATTGAATCTGGCTCCGATCACGCATACAAGTGATGTGACATTGGAGCATCTCGTAGGGTATGAGATCCAGAAAAAACAGCTGGTTGACAATACCGAGGCATTTGTGGAAGGGCGAAAGGCAAATAACTGTCTTTTGTTTGGTGACAGCGGAACCGGAAAATCCACTTGTATCAAGGCGATATTGAACCGATATTATGATCAGGGGCTGCGCTTGATCGAAGTGTACAAACACCAGTTTCAGGATCTGTCTGCTATCATTGAGCAGGTGAAAAACCGCAATTACAAATTTATTATTTATATGGACGATCTGTCATTTGAAGAATTTGAGATTGAATACAAATATTTGAAAGCGGTGATCGAAGGCGGCTTGGAAGTGAAGCCGGATAATGTGCTGATCTATGCGACTTCGAACCGTCGTCATTTGATCCGCGAGACGTGGAGTGACCGCTCGGATATGGCCAATGATGAGTTACATCGTTCTGATACGATGCAGGAAAAATTGTCGCTGGTGGCCCGTTTTGGTGTCAGCATCAATTTCTCCAAGCCATCCAGAAAAGAATATGAGGATATTATTCTGGGGCTGGCGGCAGAAAATCCGGATATCCGGTTGTCGAAAGAAGAACTTCTCCTGCAGGCCAATGCATGGAGTGTACGAAATGGTGGATATTCCGGCCGTGTAGCGGAACAGTTTATCATTCATTTGAAATCGATAGAATCATAGAAAGGAAAGGTGGCCTTATGTGGGAATGCTTTTTCCCCGATTCGCGCGCTGTCTCTGCGTATGAGATTGCTTACGAAACGTATTATGAAAAAGGATATCGGGGAATTATATTTGATATTGATAATACGCTTGTCGAGCATGGCAGAGACGCGACAAAGAGAGCGGTGGAATTGCTTGAAAAACTGCGTGAGATCGGTTTTGCGACGGCATTGCTTTCCAATAATAAAAAAGAAAGAGTGGACCGCTTTAACAAAGAAATTGGCACACACGTGGTTTGGAAGGCCGGAAAACCTGGCAAAAAAGGATATCTTCTCGCAATGGAAAAGATGCACACGACAAGAGAGACGACATTGTTTGTCGGAGATCAGCTGTTTACTGATGTATGGGGCGCAAAAAGGCTGGGAATCCGCAATGTGCTCGTAAATCCCATTGATAAAAAAGAAGAGATTCAGATCGTGCTAAAACGCTATCTGGAGCGGATTGTTTTGAAATCGTATGAAAAGCAGTCCGGATTGGAGATGACAACAAAATGAAAGAATTTTTAGAACAGTATAAATTGGATGCGGTCCTTGTTCATACCCCTGCCAATATGCGCAATATCAGCGGTTTTACAGGAGAAGGACTGGTCTATGTATCCAAAGAAGATGCCTGGATCCTCACCGATTCCCGTTATACGATTGCAGCGGCAGAGGAGAGCAGAGGTTTTGAAGTGCTGGAATATAAGAGAAATATGCAGCAGTACCTTGTGGAAAAAATTGTAAAAAAACATCCGAAACTGGCAGAAAAAACGTTTCGTATCGGATTTGAAGATGCCGTTATGACGGTAGAGACCTATCGGACATTGGAAGCGCTGTTTGAAAAGATGAATCTGAAGCAATGGGAACTTGTTCCGCTGCATAAAAAATTAGATAAAATGCGCCGGATCAAAACACCGGAAGAAATTGAATCGATAAAAAAAGCCGAGAAAATCGGGGATGAAGCCTTTACCAAAGTGACAGACTGGTTGACAAAATGTTATCGGGAAAAAACGTCTGTCACGGAAAAACAGGTAGCGGCGCACATTGAGTTTTATATGCGGGATGCCGGGGCTGAGGGAACGAGTTTTGATACGATCGCGGCAAGCGGAATTCATTCTTCGATGCCGCATGCCGTGCCGACGGATAAAGTGTTGGAAGAGGGTGATTTCCTGACGATGGATTTTGGCTGCCTTGTCAATGGATATTGTTCCGATATGACGCGTACGATTGTGTACGGCAGAGCCGATGAAAAACAAAAGGAAATTTACGATGTCGTTTTGCAGGCACAAATGACGGCACTGCAGGCGATAAAGCCGGGGATGACCGGAAAAGAGGTCGATGCCATTGCCCGCGATGTCATAAAAGCGGCCGGTTACGGTGATTGCTTCGGTCACAGCCTCGGCCACAGTGTAGGACTTGAAATCCATGAGACTCCTTGCTTTTCTCCGCGAGAAGAAAGTGTGATCGAGCCGGGAATGGTCATTACGGTAGAACCGGGAATTTACGTAGAAGGATTTGGTGGAGTACGCATCGAAGACGTCGTCGTGATCACAGAAAACGGCTGTGAAAATATCACACATTCCCCAAAAGAAAGGATGGAAATACAATGACAAACAGACCTAAGATCTGTATCCCGATTACTTCTGTAACGAGGGATGAGATTACGGAAACCGCGCGGAAATTTGCCACCCTTCCGGCAGAAATGGTGGAATGGCGCGTGGATTTTTTTGCCGGATATGAAAGAGAGATTCCTGCAGTGACGAAAGAATTGAAGGAAATTCTTGGAAATAAGGAATTAATTACGACGATCCGTACGACGCACGAAGGTGGCGAAAGCAACGGAGACCGTTTCCCATATAAAGAGACGATTTGTAAGATTTTAACAGATGGAAAAACCGATTATATCGATGTGGAAATCTATCGTGGGAAAAATATTGTGTCAGAGGTTGTTTCGAAAGCGAAAGAAAATGGAGTAAAGGTGATCGGTTCGTATCATAATTTTGAAAAAACCCCTTCGCAAGAAGAATTGACGGATGTTTTAGAAGAAGCACGTGAACTTGGTGTGGATATTGGAAAAGCAGCCTGCATGCCGGCAGGGTCCGACGAAGAGCAGTGGGAAGATGTTATGCGGCTTCTGTCTGTTACGGAGAAGATGTGTGAAACGCATCCGGAATTTCCCCTCATTACAATGAGCATGGGGAAAGCCGGAGAGATGTCAAGATTGTATGGCGGTTTGTATGGCTCGATCGTATCGTTTGGCTGTGCAGGAAAGGCTTCTGCACCGGGGCAGATTGAACTGGATGCTATGATGGAGGTCTTTGATAAGATTTACGCCGGAGGAGACCAGATCAGTCTGATTGGATTTATGGGGGTAGGAAAATCTACGATATCCCATAAACTTCATGAACTTACCGGCCGTCCGGAAGTGGACACGGACAAGCGCATTGTGGAAGAGCAGGGATGTCCAATCCCTCGGATTTTTGAGGAAAAAGGCGAGGCGTATTTCCGCCGGTTAGAGACAGATCTCATCGATGAACTGGGAACCCTTCCGCCGGGAATCATTTCCTGTGGCGGTGGAATGGCACTTCGCGACATCAATGTGAAAAAACTGCGTGCCATCGGAAATATCGTACTTTTGACCGCAACGCCTGAGACCATCTATGAACGGGTGAAAGACAGCACAGACCGTCCATTGTTAAATGGCAACATGAATGTGCCTTATATCCGGCAGTTGATGGAAAAACGCCGCCCATTTTATGAAAAGGCAGCGACCATCCGTGTGGCGACCGATGGAAAGACGGCGACGGAAATTGCGGAAGAAATTATAGAAAAATGCAAATAATATCAATTCTATGGAAAGTTTTTCTTGAAAAAAACTTTCAAATATAATAAAATAGTGAGTAGATATATTGCTTTTATCAAGAACAATACTTGCAGAGGAGTTCTGCATATAGAAAATTTTAGGAGGAACTGTTATGATTTCAGCAGGAGATTTTAAAAACGGATTGACAATTGAGATTGATGGTGTTGTATACCAGATTCTTGAATTCCAGCACGTAAAACCAGGAAAAGGTGCAGCATTCGTACGTACAAAATTGAAAAATGTAGTGGATGGTGGAGCTGTAGAAAGAACTTTCCGTCCAAATGAAAAATATCCTCAGGCTCATATCGACAAGAAAGATATGCAGTATCTGTATTCTGAGGGAGATATGTACAACTTCATGGATATGGAGACATACGATCAGATCGCATTGCCGGAAGAGACCGTAGGCGATGCTATGAAATTTGTAAAAGAAAATGATATGGTTAAGATGGTTTCTTACAAAGGAAACATTTTCTCCGTAGAGCCACCGATGTTTGTAGAATTGGAAATAACAGAGACAGAGCCTGGTGTAAAAGGCGACACTGCTACAAACGTTACCAAACCAGCTACGGTTGAGACTGGTGCACAGGTAAATGTACCGATTTTCGTAAATCAGGGCGACAAGATCCAGATCGATACACGTACCGGTGAATATTTGAAACGAATCTAATTATTATGAAGAGTCCGTTGATGTGTGACGGGCTCTTTTTTGTCCGGGCAGGATGGGACGATTATTACGCATCCGTCGAAAGAATATCAACTAGGGAAAAATGTTGATGTAAAAGTGGAAAATAGAGATGTTTGAATAAATACAAGACGTAGTAATCAAAACCATGATGATGTGGTTTTGATTGCTACGATTGACAAATAAAATGAGCTACTTTATAATAATTATAGACGACGGCGAGTATCGCAAAAAGTGTGGTGGACGCCGTCGCTATTATGTATACAAGTATGTTTTGATTTTTTGGAGGATTGACATGGCTATAAAAATAATTGGAACGGGAAGCTATTTACCGGAGAATGTAGCAGATAATCATTTTTTGTCGACAATCGTGGATACGAATGACGAATGGATCAGCCAGCGTACCGGAATCAAAGAACGGCGTTTGTCAAGCGGAAGCAAAGAGGGGACAACCTATATGGCGACGCAGGCAGCAAAAAATGCGATGGAAGATGCCGGCGTGACGGCAGAGGAAATTGATCTGATCATCGTTGCCACGGCTTCTGCGGATACATATGTACCTAATACATCCTGTCAGGTACAGGGAGAGATCGGGGCAATCCGTGCAACCTGCTTTGACTTAAATGCAGCCTGTTCCGGTTTTTTATTTGCTCTAAATACAGCAGATGCGTATCTTGAGACGGGGATGGCAAAGACGGTTCTTGTCATCGGATCCGAGACATTGTCGCGTGAAGTGGACTGGTCTGACCGCAGTACGTGCATTTTGTTTGGTGATGGCGCCGGTGCTGCCATTCTGCGTAAAGTGGAAGGAAAAGGCGGTATCCTTGCGAGTGTAACCGGTTCTGATGGTACACAGGGCGAGGTGCTTACGTGTAAAGGACGTGGAATCCAGAATCCATTTTACAAGAGCCGCAGAAAGAAAGATTATATTCAGATGAATGGACAGGCCGTATTCCGTTTTGCGGTAACAACGGTGCCAAAATACATCAAACAGATTTTGAAAAAGACGAATACCGAAGCAGATGAGATCAAATATTTTGTACTTCATCAGGCAAACCGGCGTATCTTAGAATTGATCGCCAAACGTCTTAAAGTAGATATGGATAAGATTCCGATGAATCTGGATCATTATGGAAATACGTCATCGGCAAGTATTCCAATCCTTCTTGATGAGCTCAATAAAAATAACCTTTTGGAAGCGGGAGACAAATTAATCTTGTCCGGCTTTGGCGGTGGACTTACGTGGGGAGCTGTTTTGCTTGAATGGTAAGAGTAAGATACAGATTGACCTGATTACCGGATTTTTGGGATCCGGAAAGACGACATTTATTAAAAAATATGCGGCCTATTTTCTAAAGCAGGGAAAGAAAATCGGAATCCTGGAAAATGATTTTGGAGCCGTTAATGTAGATATGATGCTTTTGCAGGATGTCATGAGTGACTCGTGTGATGTGGATATGATCGCGGGAGCCTGTGACAAAGACTGCCATCGACGAAGAATGAAGACAAAACTGATCGCGATGGGGATGCTCGGATATGACAGAGTATTGATCGAACCATCCGGGATTTTTGATGTCGATGAATTTTTTGATATTTTGCATGAAGATCCGCTTGAACGCTGGTATGAGATTGGTAATGTGATCGCCATTGTGGATGCTTCCATGCCGGCAGGAATGTCGAAAGAAGCGGAGTATCTTTTTGCCACACAGATTTCTTGTGCCGGGCAGATTGTTTTCAGCAAATGTCAGGAAACGACGTCAGAACGTATCGAGCAGACGATACAGCAGATGAACGCGGCGATGGAACAATTTGGCTGTAAACGGCGTTTTCAGAAGGAAGACATTCTGTTAAAAGACTGGGAACTACTGGAAGAAGATGACTTTTTGAAAATAGCATCCGGCGGCTATACGACAGACCGTTTTGCAAAATTGTGGTTCGAAAACGAAGACGCATTTTCGACGCTGTATTTTATGGAGCCGACGGTTTCCTCGGACAAGGTTTCGGAGATTACGGATCGTATTATGAACAATCCGGCTTGTGGAAAGGTAATCCGTATGAAAGGGTTTTTTAAGACTCCGGAGGGAAGCTGGATCGAGTTAAATGCGACGACGGAAAACAAGAAAATAGAGCCGATCAAAGAGGGCCAGGAAGTGGTTATCGTGATCGGAGAACATTTAGTAGAAGAAGAGATACGAAAGTATTTGTATGAGGAGCCTGCCGGGTAAAGTGCAGGCTTTTTTATTTCATGCCGCGGATTGCATACATCGGAATGGCGAAGAGAAAAACGCCGCCGATCATATTTCCCACAGTGACAAAAAACATATGCTGCAATAACGTGAGCAGTGATACGCCGTCAAGCAGAAGGTAGCCAATGGTAAATGTTGACATATTGGCGATACAGTGTTCAAAACCGCAGATCACAAAGGTGGTGATGATGCCGGCAATTACAAGAATTTTGCCGCTTTCGGATTTCATCCGTGTACCGGTCCACACCGCAAGACAGACCAGAAAATTACATAAGATGCCACGCAGTATCAGTTCGGAAGGGTGGATACTTATTTTATCCATAAAGAAACTTTTGTAAAATTCTGTTAAAATTTGGTGTGAGGCACCGCTAGCGACAAAAAGCAGAGACAGTCCCGCCGCTCCGATGAAGTTCCCGATATAGTTAAAGATCCAGATGTGAAAGACGTCCCGCAGCTGACATTGTTCCAGCAAATAGCCAAATGTCATGGTCATGGTATTGCCGGTAAAAAGTTCGCCACCCTGAAATACAACCAAAATGATCGCGATGGAAAATACGACAGAGCCGATCATTTTTCCGACGGCAGGAGAAGTGGCTAAAAATGTAGCATTTACAGCTTGTGACAGCATGGTTGCGATTACGATAAACACACCTGCCTGTATGCTGCGTAATCCGTATTTGACAGGCGATTTGCGGCAGACCTCTGTTTTTTCGCCGGCAGCAATGCCTAATTTTGCAATTTCTTCGATATACATAATTGCCTCCCTGATTGTGTTGATACTTTTATTATAGGTTTTCCACTTGGCGGATTTCAATCCTTTTTTGTCAATTAAAATGATACTCTTTCTCAATTAAATTATGCTTTTCATAGGGCGCAATATGTGCTAGAATGAAAGGTGGAAAGGTTGGTTTTTACTATGAAAAAAGAAGAAAAAACAAATGTAATGCGTGTGTTAGACGCGAAGAAAATTTCCTATGAAAGTCATAATTATGTGGATTCCGGCGCAATCAGCGGAACAGAAGTGGCAAAGGCGCTGGGACAGAATCCGGATGCGGTATTTAAAACATTGGTTACCGTAAGTAAAGCGAAAAATTATTATGTATTTCTTGTGCCGGTCGAAAAAGAACTGGATCTGAAAAAGGCGGCAGCCTGCGCCGGTGAGAAAAAGATAGAGATGCTGAAAGCCAAAGAACTGCTTGGACTTACCGGGTACATCCACGGCGGATGTTCGCCGATTGGCATGAAAAAAATTTTCCCTACGTTTATCGATAAAAGTGCAGCAGAGCAGGAGACAATCTGTTTCAGCGGCGGAAAGATCGGATTTCAGGTGCAGCTTAGTTTAGAGGATCTGAAAAAAGTGATTCGGTTTGAACTGGCGGATATTGTAGAGGAATAAACAATAAGTTATAATACCTATTTCCCCGGCATAAGTTAGTAAAAAACGCCGGGGTTTTATTATGGAACCAAATTCAATAGAAATAGAAAAAGAAAAACTCATCTTATTTACCAAAGTGGGGGCAATTGTTCTGACTTCACTGCTTCTTCTGGCTACCAGCATTCATTTTTATCCGCAGACAGTGGCGACATTGAATACGAAACTCGGACAGGGAATCGCGGCAAAAGAACTGCCGATCTATTGTGTGGATAAGGGGGAGGAAAAGAAGATCGCCCTTAGTTTTGATGCCGCTTGGGGAAATGAAGATACGGCTAAAATTTTAGAAATTTTAAAGAAAAACAATGTGCGGGTTACCTTTTTTATGACGGGAGGCTGGATTGAAAAATATCCGGATGATGTGAAGGCAATCGCTGCCGCAGGGCATGATCTGGGAAATCACAGCGAAAATCACAAGCAGATGTCTCAGCTGTCAGCGGAGCAGTGTAAGGAAGAATTGTTGAAACCGCATGAAAAAGTAAAAGCATTGACGGGAAAAGAGATGATCCTTTTCCGGCCTCCGTATGGGGATTACAATGACAATCTGATCCGAGTATGTAGAGAAATCAATTATTATCCGATTCAGTGGGACGTAGATTCCCTGGATTGGAAGGATTACGATGCCGATACGATCGTGCGTCGGGTGACGGAACACAAACATTTGGGAAATGGTTCCATTATTTTATGTCACAATGGAGCAAAACATACGGCGGAGGCATTGGACACGATGATTAAGACGTTGAAAGAGAAAGGATACGAGTTTGTACCGATTTCAGAATTGATTTTAAAAGATAATTACGAGATCGATACGGAGGGAAGACAGCATAAGGCAGGATGAATTTAGGGTTGTATTCTTAAGCTGTTTTATGGTATGATAGAGTGAGTACATAAGGTGAGGTGAATAACAAACATGATTAACAGAATCCATTTGGAAATGATTAAATTGTATCGAGGGGATCCAAAGAGAATCCAGCATTTTTGCAAGGTACACAGTTATGCAAAATTAATCGCAGAAACGGAAAGAGTTGATGAAGGAGATGTCTTTGTTATCGAAATTGCGGCATTGACGCATGATATCGGCATTCATGTGTGTGAGGAAAAATATGGTGACTGCAATGGAAAATTACAGGAGCAGGAAGGACCGGCTCTTGCAGAAGAATTGTTGACGAAGATTGAAATTACAAAAGGCGTGATCCGCCGGGTGAAGTATTTGATCGCACACCATCATACCTATGACAACATTGATGGAATTGATTATCAGATTCTTGTTGAGGCAGATTTTCTTGTAAATTTCCTGGAGGACAATGTGCCAAAAGAAAATATAAGAAAAGTTTACGAAACGATATTTAAGACTGAGACGGGAAAGCAAATGTGTGAAGAAATGTTTTTGCAATAAAAAGGATGACTGTCATATTGAAAGCAATGTGGCAGTCATTTTTTATGTGACGCATAAAAAAGATAGAGAATAGAGAGAAAAAATGAAACAAACAAGAGAATTGACGCAAGGAAATATTTTAATCGGGCTGTGGGCCTTTGCCGTGCCGTTGATGCTTGGCAATGTGATGCAGCAGTTATACAATCTGGTCGACACGTGGGTGGTCGGCAAATATATCGGGGAGCAGGCGTTGGCGGCAGTGGGAGCTTCTTATACGCTGATGACATTTTTGACCTCGGTGATCCTTGGACTTTGTCTCGGCGCCGGAGCTTTTTTTTCGATGGCATACGGAAAAAAAGACTGGGATGTCTTTCGAAATGGATTGGTCATGTCATTTACCGCAATCGGCGGGCTGGCACTAATCGTGATGACGGTTGTATATTTATTGCTGAACTATATTATACAATGGCTCCAGGTACCGCAGGAAACCTTTGCGGATATGCGGACGTATCTGGTATATGTGATGGCAGGCTTTTTCGCAACATTTTTGTATAATTTCTATGCCAATGTACTGCGCAGCGTGGGAAATTCGGTGGTTCCCCTCTTGTTTTTAGCCATTTCCGTCGTGCTGAATATCGGACTGGATCTTTTGTTTGTTATCCCGCTTCAAGGGGGCATTGCCGGGGCTGCGGTAGCGACGGTTATTTCACAGTATATATCCGGGATCGGAATTGGCTTGTATTTTATCAAAATGTATCCGGAATACCGGCCGCAGAGAAAAGATGTCCGATGGGATGGAAAGAATTTGAAGCAGATTATGTCATTGTCGGGATTTACGTGCTTGCAGCAGTCGGTAATGAATTTTGGGATTTTGATGATACAGGGATTGGTAAACAGTTTTGGCGCGGTTATTATGGCTGCATTTGCGGTGGCTGTAAAAATAGATACGATCGCCTATATGCCGGTGCAGGATTTTGGAAATGCGTTTTCGGTATTTGCCGCACAGAATTTTGGTGCCGGAAAGAGAGAGCGGATCCGCGAAGGAGTGAAATATGCGGTACTGAGTGTCGTGGTTTTCTGCGTGATTGTAAGTTCGCTGGTTGTTTGCTTTTCACATTCCTTGATGAATTTATTTGTGGATGCCGGAAGTGCTGTATCCGAAGCAGGGGCATGGTATCTTCAGATCGAAGGGGCCTTTTATGTGGGCATTGGAATATTGTTCCTGCTTTACGGATATTTTCGCGCAGTCAATAAACCGGTGGTGTCTGTTATCTTAACGGTGATTTCTTTGGGAATGAGAGTAGCATTGGCGTATGGATTGACGAAGATCGCCGGTGTAGGAGTGACGGGGATCTGGATATCGATTCCGATTGGATGGTTTTTAGCAGATTTCGCCGGCATTATTTTTTACCGGCGAAACCAGTATTGACGTAACTATTCAGGCCCCCTCTCCCACGTATTCGCATTTCGAACACTTCGTGTTCTTTCTCGCCTTTGACAAGGCTAAAAATGCTCATATGGGGAGGGGAGCCCTATTAGGATCTAAATGTATGAAAATCAAAGCCTCTTACGTGCAAGCACGTCGATTCATTGATTTTCATACATTGGATCCTGAATAGTTACGTTTTAACGTACGATTTTACGGATCTGTGGTACGATCTGCGCTGCAATCACCGCTTTTACCACATCCAAAACGATAAATGGCAGGAATCCGGCTACAAGAGCAGGAACGAGAGCGATATCGCTTACGACCATCATCCAGATGCTGCCGAACAGATCGACAAAAGCGGCAGAAAGAATGGCGATAATGGTATAAAGAACACGGTTGTATTTGCGGGTGCAAATCAGAGGAACCAGCGCTGCTACGATAAGAAATGCGATGCTGTAACCACCCCATGGCCCTAACACGTAACCGATGCCGGAAGCTCCGCCGATAAGAACCGGAAGTCCCAAAAGTCCGAGTAAAAACCAGATCAAATTGATCAAAAAGGATTCCCGTATGGAAAATACCAAAGCGACAAGCATTACGATAAAATTCAATGCGGTAATGTGAGAGCCGTTTGGCAGGGGAATACTGATGTAAGCAGATACGCACAGTACCGCTGCCATTAAAGCGATTGTCACAAGAGACTGCGCGGAATGTGCAGATTTTGCTGTTGTCTGAGTTGTTTGCGTTTGTTCGTTCATAATGTCCTCCAAAAAGTTATTTTCTTGCTCCATTATAACGAGGATAAAATGAAATGTCAACCGGTTTTTGAGAAAAGGTTGACATTAACGACGGAGCCTATTATACTGATAATGTAACTATTCAGAAAACAATGTTTCTTACGTGCAAGCACGACAATCCATTGTTTTTGCACAGCGGTCCTGAATAGTTACCTGATAATAAATATCAATGTTTTCAGGAGGAAATGTCATGGACAATAAGATTGAAATGTATAAGGAAATGGTGTTAAAAGGAGAAAAGTTGGAAAAAGAACAGGCGATGGAATTGCTGACCGTGGATCTGGATGAATTATGCAAGGCGGCAGACGAGATCCGAAAAGCCTTTTGTGATAATAAATTTGATATGTGTACAATCATCAATGGAAAGAGCGGAAGATGTTCGGAAAATTGTAAATATTGTGCGCAGGCAGCCTGCCATAAGACCGAAGTGGAAAATTATCCACTGCTTTCCACGGAAGAGATTTTGGAAGATGCAAAAAAGATAGAAAGCCAGGGCGTGCGGAGATATTCGATCGTAACATCCGGAAAACGGCTGAATGCAGCAGAAGTAGACCAGATGTGCGAGTGTATCAAGAAACTCCGGGAAGAGACGAATCTTCACGTATGCGGCTCCTTTGGTCTCCTTGACAAGGAAGCTTTCAGCAAATTAAAAGAAGCCGGTCTTACAAGAGTACATAACAATTTAGAGACGTCGAGAAGGTATTTCCCGGATGTCTGTACGACGCATACGTTTGATGACAAGATTGCAGCGATCACAGCCGCCAAAGAGGCCGGATTGGAAGTATGCAGTGGTGGAATTATGGGAATCGGAGAGACGATGGAAGACCGTATCGATATGGCATTGGAAGTCCGCAGACTGGGGGTGCATTCGGTTCCGGTCAACATGCTCAATGCGATCCCGGGAACCCCGTACGAAAACGAACCACGTCTGACAACGGACGAGATGCGCCGGATCGTGGCGGTTTACCGTTTTCTTCTCCCGGATGCCTTTATTCGTCTTGCCGGCGGAAGAGGCCTGATGGAAGACAAAGGCCGTGGCTGTATGGAATCCGGTGCCAATGCAGCGATTTCCGGTGATATGCTCACGACATCGGGAATCACGGTAAAGACAGATTTTCAACTTTTAGGAGAACTGGGATATGAAATTGTCGATTGACAGAGAACTTGACTGGTTTCGAAACTTGACAGGAGGATTTTCTGTTTTTTCGGGGTATGATGGGTATGAGATTGCTCAGGTGGAATTGGAGCGGGGCATCAAGGAAGAGCTGCCTGGCTGCGAAGAAAAAAAGCGAGACCGTTATGCCACACTAAAACTGACAAAAAATGGAAAGCAAATGACGATGAAACTGATCCGGCCAAAAGAAACCGTGGAGCAGATTTTGGAATCCCGGATGGAAGAGGCACATCCGCTGAAAGAACGGTCTCGGATGGAAAAGCCTGAGACAGAGGGCGGGGAGAAACAAAGCTGGTCTGCCGCTGACATTCAAAACTTTACGGAGGCAGTTGGAGACACCAATTCCATCCATCGGGGAGAGCAGGCAATCGTACCGGGACTTTTGATGCTGGAAACGATGTTTTTGGAATGTGAGAAACAGGAAATGGTGTGGAAGAAGATTAAAATGCGGTTTTACAAGCCTGTGTTTGCTTCACAGCCGGTGTGGACGACCCGGGAAGGCATGGAAATTACAGCCCGGACAAAGGAGGAAGACGTATGCTGGAAAATGTGGTTGTCGTAGGCGGATACCGCACCTACATTGGCAAGGAAAACGGAATTTACCGGCATATTCCGGCGGAAAAACTCGGTGGACATATTTTACATAAATTGTCAGGAGATTACGGAGCACCGGATCTTGTACTCGCCGGAAATGCGGTGGGAGCCGGGGGAAACATCGGAAGATTGATGGCGTTAGAAGCAGGGATACCGGAAAAGGTTCCGGCTTTTACGATTGACAGCCAGTGTTCGTCCGGAATAGAAGCGATTGTTATGGCGGCAGCAAAGATTGGAAGCGGCCAGCAGCAGGTGGTCTTTGCCGGCGGGGCAGAAAGTTCCTCGACGGCACCGAGGCGCATGGTTTCGAAAAATCACCCGGAATACAATGGAGAAAAAATTTATACGGCAGTAAAATTCTCGCCCGGAGAATGGCGGCAGGATGCGATGCTTTGGGGAGCGGAAAAGACAGCAAAGATGGCAGGTGTTTCCAGGAGAACCTTGGATGCCTGGGCACTTCGCAGTCAGCAATTGGCAGTCAAAGCGAGAGATACAAAAGTGTTTGAAGATGTTATTCTTCCGCTAGGAACGAAAAAGGAATGCGATCAGGGAATACGGCAAACTTTATCCAAAGCATTTCTGGAAAAGATTCCTACACTTTATGAGAATGGGGTCACGACGGCGGCAAATGCCTGTGGGACGCAGGATGGAGCGGCTTTTGTCGTATTGTGTGCGGAAAGTTATGCGAAAAAGAAGCGCTGGAAACCATGGCTTCGTTTTGTGGAGATGGTGGAAGTGGCAGGAAATCCGGAAATGCCGCCATTGCTTGTAAACAAAGCATTGGACAAACTGTTTGAAAAGACCGGGAGGAAACCGGAAGAGATCGCCGCTTACGAGTGCAATGAGGCATTTGCGGTGATTGATGAATTGTTTGCTAAAAAATATCCGGCGTGTGTACCGGCTTACAATGCCTGCGGAGGGGCATTGGCATATGGACACCCTTATGGGGCGACCGGGGGAATCCTTACGCTGCATCTGGCAAAGCGCCTGCAGCAATGCGCGGAAGATAACGTGTATGGAGTGAGTGCGATCGCGGCGGCCGGTGGACAGGGGACTGCTATTTTATGGAAGAAAGTGTGTGAAAAATGAGAAATTTTTATGAGATGATACGGGAGCAGGAGGCGGACCGGCTCGCTCTGGTAGAGGAAGGAAAAGAATATACTTATGGAGAACTGGTAAAGTTGTCGCAGGAGAAAGGAGACCGGCTGAGGCAGGAAAAATCGGAGAAAAAAGTGATTTTCCTTCGGGAAAAACGGATTTTAGATCAGCTTGTTTCCTTTTTAGGCTGTCAGGCGGCAGGAAAGATCCCGCTTCTTGTTCCGGAGGATGCAAAACAATTGCCGGAGATCGGAGAAGTGCCGGAAAAGGCCTGCATGGCAGTGATGACTTCGGGGAGTACCGGAGTGCCGAAGGTACTTTATCGAAGGTACGAGAGCTGGGCGGATTTTTTTCCGGTTCAAAATGAGATTTTTGGAGTGACCCCGGAAAGCCGGATGTTCGCTCAGGGGAGTCTCGCATTCACCGGCAATCTGAATCTTTATATGGCACAGTTTTCCATCGGTGCGGCGATAGTCGCTGCCGATGTATTTGATCCCCGCAGATGGGCAGAATGGATCGAAGAATATAAGACCGATGTCGTATATCTGATCCCTCGTAAACTCCTGTTTCTTCCACAGTGTATCAAGAAGCCGGTTGCGACAGTTCGGCATATTCTCGCCGGTTCCCAGAGTATGGGAAGCGAAGAGGCAGAAAAATTACGCCGTTGTTTTCCAAATGCCGGTATCGTTCTTTATTATGGAGCCAGTGAACTCAATTATATCACGTATCTCCGGCAGGATCAGATGACCCAGGAGAAAAACTGTGTGGGAAAACCGTTCCCGGGCGTGCAGGTGTCGGTTGAAGACGGTGAGATCTTTGTTACGACACCTTATCATGTGGAGGGCGTCTTGTGTCCGTTCAGCCTGAAAGATCTTGGCCATATGGATGTGGCAGGAAATCTGTATTTCGATGGAAGAAAAGACGACATCGTCAGCATACGGGGGCGAAAGGTATCGCTTCTTAAGATTGAGGGAGCCTTGGAGGACATTCCGTTTATCGGGGAGGCGATCGCTGCGGTCGTAGAAAAAGAGGGCGAAAAACGGGTGGCAGCCTGGGTGACGCTGTGTGGCAGCGAGGTTTCGGAAGAATGTGAGAAACAAATCTATGCGCATTTGAAACAAACCATTGCCAATTATGAGCTGCCGTTTTGCTGCAAGATAGTGGAAAAACTTCCGCATACAGAAAGTGGAAAAAAAGATCGAAAAGTACTTGACAAAGTGTGATAGTTCTGCTATGATTGCTATCACAGTACGGGCTTGTACTGGTTTCGACAGGCCGGCTGAAGATGGAGAAGCTATCCGTGGACCGTGACCACGTTAAAACATGGATTAAAATTAAACGCTGAAGATAATTTAGCATACGCTGCCTAATGGCAGCTGTCTGACTTAAGGCACCTACACTTTAAGACCCTGGCATCGACTATGTAGGAAACGACACATGCAAAGCTTTGCGCATGCGGGCGTATTATGAAGCTACTAAAACCGTCAGAGTGTTTCTTCCCGGACGGTAGAGGGAATGTCAAATAAGGAACTATGATAGTAGAAGAACAGGGAATTGATTTTCGGACAGGGGTTCGATTCCCCTCAGCTCCACTAAAAAAACCGCGCAAACACGCGGTTTTTTCTTTTTCCAATTTAACTTGTATTACATTTCATCTTGCATATGGTTCTATTCTGTCAGCTTTGGATACTGCAGCGCCCCATCCTTCTGCGGCGTAAGCACCACCGGTTCCGTTGCCATCCGGCCGTCTTCATCCAAATAATACCATTTCCCGCTGATGGTCTGCAGTCCTTTCACCATAGCGCCATCCCTTCCCAGATAATACCAATGTCCCTTATACTGATACCACACGTTATGGACCATTATTCCATTGCCATCAAACCAGTACCAGAGATCGCCATCTTTATACCAATCATTAACAACATAATTTTCCGAACCATCTTTCAGATAAAATCTCCAGCCGCCATTCTCCTTCTGCCATCCCATTTTCACTGGTTCCATTATCCATGTTTTCATAAACTTTTCCGGTGTTTTGTACTGTTTGATTAATGGAGTGGGCGTACTTCCCCAGTCAGGCAGATACAAATGGGGCTTATCTACAATGCTGGACCAGTCTCCGCCCCAGGCAAGACCAAGTTTCTTGCCAATTTCAGCAGCCTTCCTGAAATGACCTTTACTGTCATTATAAGCGTCATCTGCTATCTTCCCATCTCCATCCACATCCATTTTCAGATAAAAATCAAAGGCAATCCCCCACTGGTGCTGTGACCGGTAGGAACTGCCTTTTGCATTGGTTACGATATTTCCCGGTTTTGTACGGCCTTTGGCATAGAGAGCATCCTGTTCTGCTGCAGTACGCAGTGTTTCAGACATAGCAACA
>OGDN01001816.1_pt1 | contig 31404 bp, 29 predicted proteins | sample 1570271 | NCBI WGS metagenome assembly OGDN01 (sample SAMEA4384481, study PRJEB24528) | human gut metagenome | reverse complement strand
GCCCTGAACCTCGCCAACATTTTTGAAAAATTGTTGGATCAAAAAACTTTTTATTTCGCCTGCGGCTCGATTCTTGCAACCAATCCAAACCATAAAAAAGAAGACAGCCGACCCTTTCTCAGAATCGGCTATCTTCTGTTGCGGATGTTTGTGCTTCACCAGAAGCACAGGGAATGGACATTCCGGACGATATCCCCAACGGAGGCGTATTTTCCCGGTATATCGCCCAAAATCTCTATGGCAGAAAAAACTTTCGATACAATCTTATTTCATTCAGCAAAACCGCTGCTTACAGCTTCGCACCAATCAGTGCTTGCATTTCAATTTCAACCAGCTGTGTTGGGCGATTCAATTCCTTAATGCCAATCCAAGTGCAGCACGGACGGCTTTCCTTGAAAAATTCCGAATAGGCTTTTGTGATTTCCATATTATAAGAAGAACTGGTTGCCCAGATATTCACCTTCACCACTTCTTCCTTAGAAACGCCGTTTTCTTCCAGCAGCTTCACCAGTTTTGTAAAGATATACTTTGCCTGTGCATACGGATCGCCCTCGCCATAAACCGTCCCTTCCGGTGTAACCGCAGTTGTTCCGGAAACAAATACAAACGGATCTGCTTTTACAATTCTCGAATAACCGGCAACCTCTTCAAAACTTGAACCACCGCTAATATTCACTCTCTGAAATTCCATGTTACACGACACCTTTCTATCTCTCATTTTTTTGGATTGGTAAGAATGTTTCTTACTGTCGTTAGTATAACACAGCCTCTCGCTTTCGTATTGAAAAAAACAGACATTTCCACATACAGAAAGAAAAGTGTTCCGTAAATTTAAAACCGTTTCCCCAACGTTTTCACCATCTTCTATGGAAAAGTGGCTCGATTTTTCCACATTTTTCTAAAAATCATTCCCATTTTTCATAGAATTTCTGTCCGTTTTTCCGGTTTTTTGCCGAAAATCCAAACTTTCAACTTCGTTTTCAACAATCTGTGGAAATAAAATGCGAGCAGATACGCTATTTTTTGAGTTTTCCACAGTTTTCAACTATCCCGACATCGAAAATAGCCCCAGATATCGGCGTTTCCCGATTTTTCAACGGATTGTGGAAAACACTGTTGAAATCTTTTTTCTCTGCTGCCACTGCATAATTTTGATTCCTTCCGTTCATACTACCAACACGCAGAAAAATAGGGAGGTGAAAACTGGATGCACGCTCGAAAATGGCTGCCTGCTCTGCTGGCAGTTGCCTGTTTAACCGGCTGCGGCGGAAAGACCAATGACAGTTCTCAACCGGCTACCACAACCACCATCACGAATTCTCCCGGCGACAGCATCGTGACAAAATTAAGCGATGTCGCTGACGATATTGGCGATGCCGGAAAAGATGTATTAACGGATATCGGCGACGCTGCCGAGGATGTCAAAGATGACCTCATGGGAGAAACCACCGAAACCCATACCACCATATCGGATTCTTTGGAATCTACGAAATCTACAGAAACGACAACCAAATAACAAAACAAGAACCGCTGCTCAAAGGAATCCTCTGAGGAGCGGTTCTTGTATCAAGGAAGGATAAAATGAAGAGATTCTAACACTGCCATCAACCGCAATAGCGGAAAATGTCGCTTAGATTCATGGTATGGTCGTAGAAAAATCCCCGGAGTGTCTGGAAAAATTGCAATTCATATGCTTCATTCATTTCTCCGGTCGGTGCTTCTGCATACTGGCAGCCATATTCTTTTGCCAGTTCCTGCAATGCCCGATTATAAATGGTTGCCTGCGGCAGCTGCTTATTCACAGAAATCAAAACCAATCGGCTATCCGGCATTGCGGTATGCAACTGATATAACAGCCAGCGATAAGCTTCTATGATACTATCAACCGACTGCGTGCCGGCATTCAGTTCTTCTTCTCCAAAATGCAGCAAAATCATCTTCGGCATGAGCGGTGCAATGCAGGGCTGAATGTAAGATTCTGCCTGTTCGATGGTCAAGCCTTCTACGCTGCGATTATAAACGGTGCAGCTGACACCAAAATCCTGTAACAATTCATTTAACGGCAAGTTGGCTGCGGTGGTTGAACCAAATAATACTACACCGGCTGCCTCTGCCACTTGATTCAAAGTCTGATATGCAGAAATCATATCTTTTGTTTGCATTTCAAAAATGCCTCCTTTTGCGGCGTATGTGTCCCATGCATACACCGCTTTGTCTGGTCTTTGTCTTTTGACGGTTCTTATTATAGCATTGACAATTCCAAACGTCCAATATATAATAAGAACACATCCATTCTATCGGCGTTATCCATTTCGGGGGTTTTGTGCGGGGTTTATCACACATTCCCCTGTGATTCATAAGGTACAATTTATGAATCGTTTCTATCTGCACAAAAATAATTCGACACTGACAGGATTTTTTTCAGAATGTGCAAAGAATCTGGAACGCCTGAAAATTAAGAAAATTGGAATCAAAATTGGGAATGATGAGGAGTTATCTATGGAATTATTACAATTAGAATATTTTTATGCGGTCGCCAAGACGCAGCACGTCACCCACACCGCAGAACAGTTACATATTGCACAGCCTGCCCTCACCCAGAGCATTCATCGGCTGGAAAAAGAACTCGGCGTGCCACTGTTTCACCGCAGCGGCAGAAATATTGCCCTGACAGAGTATGGGGTCTATTTACGGGATGCCTTAAAGCCGATTCTGGAAAATCTGCATGAGCTGCCGGAAGTATTGCAGGAAATGGCAAATGTCCGAAAGCGTACCATTCGAGTGAATGTATTGGCTGCCTCGACACTGGTCACACACGCCCTGATTTCCTATCAAAAATCCCATAGCGGATTGAATTTCCGGCTGATTCAAAATTCCCAGTGTGAAGATGCAGATATTACTATTTTTACCCGTTCCTTTTTCCAGCAGCCGGCAGATGGTCGGGGGCGGTATCAGATTTTTACCGAACGGATTTTTATGGCTGTTCCGCAAGATTCGCCCTATGCACGCTGTGAAAGTGTCCGACTGAAAGACTTCGCCCATCAGAATTTCATTAGCTTGTCCGGTTCTCGCAGCATTCGTTCCATCTGTGACCGCTACTGTCAGCATGCCGGATTTACGCCGAACATCATTTTTGAGAGCGACAGTCCAGATACTGTGAAAAATTTAATTGCTGGTGGGCTAGGGGTTGGATTCTGGCCGCACTATACATGGGGGCAAGAGAACATGGATCAGATTGTCTTGTTGCCGATTTCTGAACCGACTTGTCAACGAGATTTGGTTGTCCATCTGCATCGGCATGCTGTGGAACATGCGGAAGCAGTGGATTTTTTTCAGTTTTTGAGTCAATATTTGCTGAAATTAAAAGGGCAGAAGCAAAAATAAGATTTTTCGAGCGTGGTTGTAAGATACGAGCCGCAGGCAAATAAAAGTTTTTCGGTGCAGCAGTTTTTCAAAAATGCTGCCGAGGTGTGGGCGAGCAGCCCACATTTGCAAAGCAAATGAAAACTGCATGAGAAACTACAACAAAAATCTAGGAGAGAACCGCAAAGAATCGCAATTGCCTTTAAAATTGAGAGGTTGTAATAAGAGATAAGGTTTCAGGGGCAATTGCGGTTCCCAAGACAAGCTGGGGATGTGCCCCAGCCTTGCCGAACCGGATTCAGGTGGTTTTCCTAGGATAAGCCGCAATCCTTCTCGAAAAAGGAAATTGTGTGAAAATCTAGCCCGAATGCTTGCTTTTCGACACGCTTTTTGGTATAATAATACTAATCCATGACGCAGATATGCCATTTCATCCGGCTGCCTCTCGTCACATCACCATATTTCATAGAACAGGAGTGTTTATTATGCCGTTTTTTGAAGACATTGGAAAGAAAATTAGCAACATGGGTCAAACAGCTGTCGAAAAAACCAAATGTTCCACAGAAACCCTTCGCCTGAATAACCAGATTCGGGAAGAACAACGTCTATGCAAAGACCTTTATCAGCAAATCGGTCAGCAATATGCCCAGCAGTATGAAACCAACCCTGACCCTGCTTTTGAATCGCTGATGAAACAACTCCAAGATGCCCAGGAACGCATTACTTCTTATCAGGAACAAATTCAAATCAAAAAAGCTGCTGTCAGCCAACCGCAACAGTCTGCTTATTCGACTGGCTGCTGCTGTGCATCCTGTGGGGCACCACTTCCACCAGATGCAAAATTCTGCACCACCTGCGGTGCAAAAGTAGAGTTGACGCCTCCAGAACCAGTGGAAACACCATCTCGTGTTTGCCCGAAATGCGGCAACCAACTTGCATCCGATGCGTTATTCTGTGCATCTTGCGGTGCAAAATTTGAAGAACCAGCGGCAGCAGTTCCTCCACAAGAAGCAACTGCTCCTACAACCTGTCCGAATTGTGGTCAGTCTCTTTCCCCCGATACACAATTCTGCCCGATCTGTGGGGAAAAAACGTCTTAATATCCACATAGGAGGTTTCTCACTATGACTTGTAAAAAATGCGGTACATCGCTGGAACCCAATGACCGATTTTGTTATGCCTGTGGTGCACCAGTAGAACCGCAAGCACCCACTCCGGTTATTCCATCAATTCCATCCCCATCCCCTACACCGACTCCAGCTGTTACCCCCATTCCAACACCAGCTGCAACGGAAACAAATGCTGCTACTGCTGCTCAGCCAACAGCAACCGCAACAGTTCCGCCAGTTCCCGAAAACCCATTACCGGCAACCCTTGCACAGTCGGCGGTTACTGTAAAACCATCGAAAAGAAATATGACTCTGGGCTTTCTCAGTATTGGCGTTGGTTGTTTGATTATCATTGGTATTCTCTGCTATTTGTTCTCCAACAACGGTTACCGTTCCGCTGTCAAGGAAATGTGGTATGGGGTAGAACGGCAGGATGCCAGCGGTGCAGCTGCCAATATGTTCCCCTCTGAAGCATCCTCTCAACTTGACCTGACCGAACAGACGATGGAAACTTATCTCTCTACTTTTCAGGAGCATGCTGCTCGCTATGGCGACAACTATCATATTTCCATTCAGTTCGATGATGTCGAAGAACTGGATACGGAACAGCTGGAACAGTTCAACATCTGGTTTCAGAATCTCTCGCTGGAAAAAGAAGTCAACAAGACTTACGCTGTAGATTACACCCGTTCTATTTCCGGCAAAAACGGAAAAGAATCCGAACACCGTTTCTGTTATATTTATCACTATGATGGAAACTGGTATGTACTGGATACAGCATTGCTGGGACTGCAAGACCCGCTCTCCTAATCGGGAGCAGTAACTTTTTTGAAAATTTTTCAGCCAACCTGCAAATCTGCATTGACAATTTACCGGATTTTTTGTTATAATAGAGCCTGTATTGACGATTCTATTTGACACACACGCTGTCCTTCTCCCCTACGCTCGAACCGTGTGGGTAGAAGGATAGCGTTTTTTGTTTTCGGATAACAGGGATATTGGTGCATCGGGGAACTTGCAAAGCCTCAAAATCACACCGCAAAAGAAAGGATGAACCAGCATGAAATGCAAATTCTGTGAACAAGAGCTTCCGGAGGGAGCGGAAAAGTGCCCGAACTGCGGCATTCCTGTCCGCTCTAATCAGAAAGAAAGTCCGCCCATTGGTGCAGCGATGACAACCTATCGCACACCAGAACAGGTGAAAGATGCGGAACCCATTGCCGACATCGAACCGCCGGAGGTTCGCTATGAACGGCTCGAACGCACCAGCCGCCGCAATCGTTGGATTGCACTCTGTGCCATTTTATTGGTGCTGATTTTATTGGTCAGCGGATATTTCCTGTTTTTCTGCGGCTATCGGGCAACCATTCGCCGCTATGTAAAGGGCAGAGATTCTATGAGTGGGACACGGTACTGTGAAATTGTTCCAGACGCATTCCTCTCGAAAATGTCTAGCAAGTACAGCATGAACCGCAAGGAGATTCGGGACTGTCTGAACGGCTATTTCAACTATGCGAAAGAACAAATGGCAGATGACCTCGGCTCTAACATTGAATTTGGCTATGAACGAGATGAGGAAACCACTTATACAGACGAGGAAACCTGTTCAGAATATGAGCAGAAAATTGCAGATACCTACTCGGTAACCGTGGATATTGACAAGGTTGTACTGGCAAATGTGCGGATTGTCACCAGCGGCAGCAATCAAAATGCAACGGATAGCCTAACGCTGACACTGTTCAAGAGTGGCTCAAAGTGGTACTGTATGGATGCTATGGAGCAGGTTGACTATGCTTGCCAGTATGACGGCTATGATTTGTGGTAATTGATAAGATGGGTCACTAAAATACGAGCCAATATAAAAAAATCAAGAAAGAAGGATTCAAACAAATGGCAATACAAAAAAAAGGACTGCTCATCGGCGGCATTGTAGCGGTCGTTATCGCTGCCGGCGGTATCTGTGCAGCTGTTCTTCCAGATGCCCTACACAAGGAAGAATCATCTATTTTTAATGGGACAGTGACCACCACCACTGCTGCACCTGCAAGCACAGACACAGAAAATTCCGACCAAGCACCTGAAACCTATCAGTCTGTTCTCTCGGAATATTACACGGCATTCATCCAGAATCAACCAGACACCCTCTACCGCCTTATGGCACCGCCAGCTTACTGGGATTATTACATGGAACACTATAATAAAACCAAAGAAGATGTGATTTCCACCTACCAGCAAGCCATCACCAATACTATGGCATCCTGGAAACAGCAGTGCGGCGATGATGTCACCGTTTCATTTGCCATCAAGGGCATGTCTGAACAATCACAGGATTTTCTGACCGAATGGACAGATGATATGAATGAAATGATTGGAGAAGACAAAGTACACGCTCAAGATGCCGTAACGCTCAACGTAGAACGCACCCTGACAGGCAGCAAGGGCACACAAACAGAAACCATCTCCCCAACACTGATTCAGGTCGATGGTTTATGGTATATCTTACAGGAAAATACAACTGCTGCGGATTCCCAGCAGGCAACTGAATAAATAAGGAGGCTTTCTTATCATGGAACGCTTGCACGTTTCTGTTTCTCGCCGTTCCCTGTTTCCACTGCTGATGGCACTATTTGGGGCACTGCTCTGCATTGGCATGGTACAGCGGTTTCGTGACCCACTCTATGATATGACATTGGAATACTGGCTATATCTCGCCGCTGGCTGCTTCATGGTACTCGTTGGATTGGTCGGCATGCGATTTTTCCCGTGGATGTGTATCATTCCGACAGTCTGCTATGTATACGGCGGTGTCATTGAGGGATGGTCGGACTTACAAGCCAGCGGCAGCTCTGGACTGCTGACCCAAATTCCATTCTATCAAATTCTGATGTTAGTACCACTGATTTTACTGCTCATGATTCGCTGGAAACCGTGGTGTATCTGGCTGCTGAAGGGGCTGGAAATCATTGCAATTCTGATTCCATTTGCAATGGCTTGGATGCAATTGCAAGATGCCCTGCTAGAATTGAAAATGGAGGGTTATTTGACCGATGCCGTCAAGCAAACCCGTTGGATGCATTTTCTGATGAATGAAGCGGTTTTCTACGCTGGCATGATTTGCATGACGCTTTCACTGCGGTATCTCCCACCGCAAGAACCTGTAGAAGACACAGAAGCGGAAAAAGATGCAGAGATAGAATCAGAAGCATTTGCTCCGGAAGCAATTCCAGATGCAGAACCGTTGGAAGAAGCACCGATTCCGCAGCCAATGCCGGAAAAACCATTCCCACAGCAGCAGCCTGCTCCGGAATTTTACGGACAGCCTGAACCGCAAGCAACTGCTGCTCCGGAGATTGCTCCAATTCCACCAATGCAGCACCGTGGCGGTGCATATCCGTATAATCGCCCGATTCACCTGCCGTCAGAATCTCATTCTGAGGAAGATTCACAGGACGATTCAGAAGCATAAGAAAACAAAAAACACCGTATGGATTTTATGATTCCATACGGTGTTTTGTTTGTATTCTGTCAAATCCTTGCGGAAATTCGGGCAAAATTGTTCTTAGAGAAACCAATTACATACCGTCCGGCAGAATCGCTTCGCTGTCTGCCTGTGTTCGCTGTTCGCCGTGGTTGCGTTGTCCGAATTGCCTATGAATCTTTCTTAGATTACAGTTTACAAGAATTTTTTATGTTTTTAGAATGGCGAACAGCGATTTTTCGATTCTCTCTTAGATTTCAATTTCATCTAATCCATACGTCTGTTAAGGGGGACAGCTTGTCCCCCTTAACAATCTCCCTCCGCCGAGCTGAGCCAGCTCGACCGCAGTTCGCCTACGGCGAGATGATATTTTTAATATGCCTTTGCCCAGAGTACCATATGCTTTGCTGGCTTTCCGCAGCATATGCAAGTATCTGCATGGTGCTTCTGTTCCAGCGGAATGCAACGAGAACCAACGCCGGTTACTTCCTTTACCTTGTCCTCACAAGCTTCTTCCCCGCACCACATTGCTTCTACAAAACCATCGCCTTTTTCTGCCAGAACCTGCTGAATTTCTTCCATGCTCTTGCAGACATATGTCCGATTCTTCCGGTTTTCCAATGCCTTTTCATACATACCATCATGAACTGCCTGCAACCGTTCCTGAACGGTTTCTACCAACTGCGACAGCGGGCAGAATGTCTTTTCCCGATTGTGACGCGTTACCAATACGCACTGATCCTGTTCAATATCCTTCGGGCCAATTTCCAGACGAACCGGAACACCCTTCATTTCATACTGTGCAAACTTCCATCCCGGAGAATTGTCGGTATCGTCTACCTTTACCCGAATGCCAGCTGCCTTCAACTGTGCTTCCAGTGCCTTTGCCTTGTCCAGAACGCCTTCCTTATGCATTGCAACCGGAACAATGATGACCTGAATCGGAGCAACTGCCGGCGGCAATACCAAACCATTGTTATCGCCGTGCGTCATGATAATTGCACCAATCAGACGGGTCGTAACACCCCAGCTGGTCTGATGCGGATACTGCAAGGTGTTATTCTTATCGGTAAACTGAATATTAAATGCCTTTGCAAAGCCATCGCCAAAGTAATGCGATGTACCAGCCTGCAACGCCTTTCCATCATGCATCAATGCTTCAATGGCATAGGTTGCAACTGCACCGGCGAACTTATCGCTTTCCGTCTTTCTGCCCTTAACAACAGGCATTGCTAACGACTTTTCACAGAAATCTGCATATACGTTCAGCATCTGTTCTGTTTCTGCAAGTGCCTCTTCTGCGGTTGCATGAATCGTATGGCCTTCCTGCCACAGGAATTCTCTCGAACGCAGGAACGGTCTTGTCGTCTTTTCCCAACGAACCACGCTTACCCACTGGTTATACAGTTTCGGCAAATCCCGATAGCTGTGCACGATTTCTGCATAGTGGTCGCAGAACAGGGTTTCTGAAGTCGGACGCACACAAAGCCGTTCTTCCAGCTTTTCCGAACCGCCGTGTGTGACCCATGCAACTTCCGGTGCAAAGCCTTCTACATGGTCTTTTTCCTTTTGCAGCAGGCTTTCCGGAATGAACATCGGCATGCAAACGTTTTCATGTCCGGTTTCCTTGAACGTTTCGTCTAAAATATGCTGCATCTGTTCCCAGATGGCATAGCCATACGGGCGGATGACCATACAGCCCTTTACGCTGGTGTAAGAACTCAGTTCTGCCTTCTTGACAATGTCGGTATACCACTGTGCAAAATCTTCATCCATCGAAGTAATGGCATCGACCATTTTCTGATTATTTTTCGCCATAATTGGAATGCTCCTTTTGTATTCTGAAAAAAATTTACTATTAGTATAGCATAAAACAACAGGAATTGCAAGCGTTTGACTTGATTTTCAAGCGGACAATCTGTTTCCGCTCCATTTTTCAAAAAGTCCGTGATACGAATACAGTCGTATTCCACAAATAAACATTTTTTTTTTACAAAATTTCATACGTTTTTACGGTTGATTTTTTCTCGAAAATCGAATATACTGGAATATGACGTTGTTTTTGCACGTATTTTGTAATTTGAACGAATAAGGAGGGTCGATTTTACAGGGAATTGTGCTGTAAAATCAAAATACCATGATGAAAGTTGTAAAGTTTGGCGGCAGCAGTCTGGCAGATGCCGGACAGATTCAAAAGGCAGCCGCTATTATAAAGGCAGAAGCAGACAGAAGATATGTTGTTCCGTCTGCACCGGGCAAGCGGTTCAAGGATGACATCAAAGTAACCGATATGCTGTATCAGTGCTATGCACTCGCTGAAAAAGGCGAAGCATTTGCAACTCAGCTTGCTGCGATTAAAGACCGTTATGTCAGCATCCTGAACGGACTTTCTATGCCGGAAAACCTGCTGGATGAAGAATTTGTCACCATCAGCGAAAACTTCCGGAAGCGGTTCGGCAGCGATTATGCAGCCAGCCGGGGCGAATACCTGAACGGTAAGCTGATTGCGGCTTATCTGGGCTTTGCATTTGTCGATGCAGCAGAAGTCATCTTCTTCCAAGAAGACGGCACATTGAACCGGGAAAAGACTGCTCAGACCATGCGGAAACGGCTGACTGGTCTGGATTATGCCGTTGTTCCGGGCTTCTATGGCTGCGGTGCTGACGGCTATGTCAAGACCTTCTCCAGAGGCGGCAGCGATGTCACTGGTTCAATCGTTGCCGGAGCAATGAAGGCAGACCTGTATGAAAACTGGACAGACGTTTCCGGTTTCCTGGTTGCTGACCCGAGAATCGTAGAAAATCCGGTCGGCATCCGCACCATCACCTATACCGAACTGCGGGAACTCTCTTACATGGGTGCATCTGTACTCCACGAAGAAGCCATTTTCCCAGTTCGTTCCGCTGGTATTCCGATCAACATCCGCAACACCAATGACCCATCTGCTCCGGGTACGATGATCGTTCCGGAATGCAACGCCGATGATTGCAGCACCTATACCATTACTGGTATCGCTGGCAAGAAGCACTTCAGCATCATCAACATCCACAAGGACAAGATGAACAGCGAAGTTGGTTTCTGCCGGGACGTTCTGGATGTTCTCGCCAGCCACAATATTTCCATCGAACATATGCCATCCAGCATTGATGCGATGACGGTCATTCTCGAAACTGCTCAGCTCGAAGGCAAGCGGGAACAGATTATGACGGAACTACGGAAGCGGGTCAATCCGGATACCCTCGAAATCGAAGACGGCATTGCACTGATGGCAGTCGTTGGCCACGGTATGTACCGGACAAGAGGTGTCGCTGCAAGAATCTTTGCCGCTCTGGCACACGCAAGAGTCAATGTCAAGATGATTGACCAGGGCTCTAGCGAATTGAACATCATTGTCGGTGTCACTGAAGAAGACTTCGAACAGGCAATTCGTTGCGTTTATGATATGTTCGTAAAGTCCGCTTCTGAATGATTTTTTGAACGATTCCGCACATCCACAGGGATTTCCTCGGAAATAAATCAAAAACAAACGAAAAATCTCTTGATTTTTCCTGTGGAGTGTGCTATAATAGCAATATCGCAGCAGCAAAGACCGGAACCCTTTCCGGTCTTTCGTTTATGTTAGGGGCTTTTTCCGGCTCCGCCGTTGCAAATAGAAAGGAGCAATCACATGAAACTGAAGGCATTCGGGGCAACCGAACAGCGGATTTACAATGCAGTGAAACCCATTGCAGATGAATTCGGCTTTCAAATCTGGGATGTGCGGTTTGAAAAAGAAGGTGCTTATTGGTATCTCCGGATTTTCATCGATCAGGAATCTGGCATTACCATTGAGGACTGCGAAAAAATGACCGAACCCGTGAACAAATTGCTGGACGAACAAGACCCGATTTCTCAAAATTATATCTTGGAAGTCGGCTCTGCCGGTCTGGAACGGGAATTTAACCGCACCTGGCATTTTACCGATGGCATCGGCACGGAAGTGCGTGCCCGCACCATCCGCCCCATTGACGGAGAACGGGAATTTATCGGTACGCTGCAATCCTGCAAGGATGACATGCTGACACTGGAAACCGAAACCGGCAGCATCAGCCTGCCGCTTGCAGCACTTACGTTTGTAAAACGATACGAAGCATTTGAATTTTAAAAATGGAGGCACATAAAATGGACAATGCTTTTTTTGAAGCACTGAATTCGCTGGGCAGCGAAAATGGTCTGGACACCGATACCCTCATCGAAAAGGTAAAATCTGCAATGCTGAAGGCAGCCCGCAAGGCTTATCCGGACAGCGAAGACCGCATTACCGTTGAAATCGATCCGACTACCAAGACCTTTGAAATGTATCTGCGACAGGATGTTATCGACGATGAACCGATTGACGAAAACGAAATCAACATCGCAGAAGCCCGCAACATCGACCCATCCATTAAAGTTGGCGACCACATCCAGAAGCGGTTAGACATCAACCGGTTCGGCAGAGCCGCTGCCCTCTCCGCAAAACAGTCCATCAAGGGCGACCTGCGGGACATCAACCGCAAGCGGATTCTGGATAAATTCCAGGACAAGGAAAACGACTGCATCACCTGCACCGTTACACAGGTCGAAAAGGGCGGTGCGGCAACACTAATGTATGACAAAACAGAAATCTATCTGTTCCACAACGAACAGATTCCGGGCGAAGACCTCAAAGAGGGACAGAGCATTATGGTCTATGTCACCAACATCGCCAACAAGCAGAAGAAGCCAATTATTAAAATCTCCCGTGTCCGCAAGGAACTGGTCAAGCGGATGTTTGAACTCGAAGTGCCGGAAATCTATGATGGCGTCGTAGAAATCAAAGCCATCTCCAGAGAAGCTGGTGCAAGAACGAAGATTGCAGTTTGGTCAAATGATGCAAATGTTGACCCAGTGAGTGCCTGTATCGGCCCGAAGCATGCCCGAATTGATGCCGTTGTCAAGTCGCTGAGCGGCGAAAAAATCGACATCATTCCATACAGCGAAAATCCGGAAGAATTTATTGCAAGAGCTCTTGCTCCGGCAACGGTGGAAAGCGTTACCATCATCAATCCGGAAGAACGGCTGTGCGGCGTGCTCGTACCAGCAAATCAGCTCTCCCTTGCCATCGGCAACCGGGGACAGAATGCCAAGCTGGCTGCCAAGCTGACTGGCTATAAGATTGACATCAAGGCTGCAACTCCAGAAAACGAAGCTCTGATTGCAGAAAAGGTGGAAGAAGCAAAGGCTGAACTCGCTGCAAAGGCAGAGGCAGAAGCTAAGGCAAAGGCTGAAGAAGAAGCGGCTCAGCAGGCTCAAGCTGAACAGGATGCCGAACAGGCTCAGGATGCTGCAAGCTGGGAAGAAAACTGGCAGGCACAGAATGCCGATGCAGAGGAAGATGACCTGCTGCTGAGCGATGACGATACAACGGCTGCCATTGAATCCGCCATTGATGCACCAGCAGAAACCCCGGAAACAACGGAGGCATAACACCGCATGAAAAAGAAAAAAGAAGTCCTGCGTGCCTGCATGGGCTGCGGCGAACGAAAGCCAAAACAGGAACTCATCCGAATCGTGCGAACCCCGGACGGCAATTTCGTCATTGACGAAACCGGAAAAACCCCGGGAAGAGGAGCTTATCTCTGCAAGAATAAAGCCTGCCTCGAAAAAGCAAAGAAAACCCGCAAGGTGGAACGCTCTTTTGTACAGATGTTTCCGCCGGAAACCTATAAGGAGATGGAAGATGCCCTTACCAGAAAAGTGCAGGAACTTACTGACGATCTGCCGGAAAGCCGGTAAACTCGAAGCCGGCTTTGCACGGGCGAAAGATGCCATCCAGGGCGGCTATGCAGCCTGCATTCTGCTCACCGCAGACCTTTCCGAAAAAAGCCGGAAAGAAGTGCTGTATTTCGCCGAAAAACAACACGTCCCAGTCGTACAGACAGACTGGGAAATGGCAGAAGTCCGGCTGCTGTTCGGACAGCGTGCCGGCATCCTGACCATCTGTGAAGCCGGATTCGCCCAGCGGATTCAGGCTCTATTACAGACCGAATCGTCCTCCAGCAATGGATGACGCATACCATTCTTTTTGAAACCCTGTCCCAACCGACAGGAACACGCGGAAAGGAGAGTTGCCGATGACGACAAAAAAGCAGAAATTGAGCGACGTTGCAAAGACACTCCAGATGACCCCGAATGACCTGATTGCCCTGTTTTCTGAACTGCAAGACGGAACAGAAAAAAAGAGCAGCAGCACCCTGACGGAAGCAGAAGTCAATCTGGTTCTGGAATCCATCACCCAGCGTCAGCAGGTGACAGACGGCTTTGCAGCCTATTTCGCAACGAAAAACAGTACGAGGGAAGAGGTGGCACAACAATCTATGAAAAAAGGGAACGAAAAGAAAGCTGCTCACCAGCAGCAGAATCAAGGAAAAAAACAGCCGCAGGATCGGAGAAGACCACAGCAGCAGAATGCCGCTGGAAATAACCATGCCAACAATAACAATGGTAATGGTAATGGTAATGGCAATCCCAATAACAGCAACTCCGCTGCAAAGAAGCCGCAGCAGGCTGCATCCAATCAGAAGAATCAGCCGCAGGCTGCCGCTCAGCCGAAAAAGCAGCCAGCTGCTGCCAAGCCAGCCAGCCAGCCGAATAACAACAACAATAACAACCATCCGGAACACCACAAGAAAAAGCAGAAACAGCAGCCGCAGGCACAAAAACGGGGCGAACGGCTGCATGTGGAAGTGGAACTGTCTTCCGATACCGCTACTACAACAGAAAAGCGGCGTACCGTTGATACCCGTGGCTCTTATGTGGATTTGGATAAGTACAACCAGCGGTATGAGCAGATTGCTCCGGCTGGCAAGTACAGCAAGGATAATTATTCCACCAAAAAGCAGAAAATCAACCAGAAGTCTGCTCAGCGGAACAAGCAGAAGTATTCCAATAAGCGGGAAACCGAACAAGACCGTCTTCGCCGTCTGGAACTCGAAAAGGCAAGAAAACAGCAGCTCAAGGTTCGGATTCCGGAATCCATCGTGGTCAGCGAACTCGCAAGCCGCTTGAAAGTGACTGCAACGGAAGTCATCAAAAAGCTGATGGGCTTGGGTGTTATGGCATCCATCAATGAGGAAATCGACTTCGACACCGCTTGTCTGGTTGCAGAAGAACTGGGTGCAAAGGTAGAAAAGGAAGTCATCGTTACCATCGAAGAACGTCTGATTGAAGAAGAGGACGAATCCGATAACACCGAAGAACGCTCTCCGGTTGTCGTTGTTATGGGTCACGTTGACCACGGGAAAACTTCCATTCTGGACTACATCCGTCACGCCAATATCGCTGCAGGCGAAGCCGGCGGTATCACCCAGCACATCGGTGCATATCAGGTAACTTGCAACGGCAAGGAAATTACCTTCCTCGATACACCGGGACACGAAGCGTTCACCGCAATGCGTGCAAGAGGTGCTAATATTACAGATATTGCGATTCTGGTTGTCGCTGCCGATGACGGTATCATGCCGCAGACTGTAGAATCCATCAACCATGCAAAGGCTGCTGGCGTTTCCCTGATTGTTGCCATCAACAAGATGGATAAAGAAGGAGCAAATCCAGACCGTGTTAAGGAAGAACTCACCAAATATGATTTGGTTTGCGAAGACTGGGGCGGCGATGTTATGTGTGTTCCGGTTTCTGCAAAGACTGGCGAAGGCATTGACGAACTGCTCGAAGACGTGCTGCTGATTGCAGAAATGCAGGAACTCAAGGCAAACCCGAACCGCCGTGCAAAGGGTACTGTCATCGAAGCCCGGTTGGATAAGGGCAGAGGTCCAGTTGCAACCCTGTTGGTTCAGAACGGGACACTGCACACCGGCGATGTTATTCTTGCCGGAACGAGTGTCGGAAAGGTTCGTGTCATGACCAACGACAAGGGTGCAGTTGTTCACGAAGCTGGCCCGTCTGTTCCAGTTGAAATCACCGGTCTGGCAGAAGTTCCGGCTGCTGGCGATGTCTTTGACGTTGTAGAAGATGAACGTCTGGCAAAGACCCTCGTAGAACAGCGGAAGCATGAAGCAAAGCAGGCAAAGTTCAGCGAATACCAGAAGGTAACACTTGACAACCTCTTCAGCCAGATTGCAGAGGGTGAAATGAAGGAACTCGCCATCATCGTCAAGGCTGACGTACAAGGTTCTGTAGAAGCTGTGAAGCAGTCCCTCGAAAAAATCCAGAACGATGAAGTTCGGGTTCGGGTCATCCACGGCGGCGTTGGTGCAATCAACGAAAGCGATGTCATGCTGGCGGACGCATCCAATGCCATTATCATCGGCTTCAATGTGCGTCCTGACCCGCTGGCAGAAGAAACCGCTGCCCGTGACCATGTCGAAATCCGCACCTATCGGGTCATCTATGATGCCATCGAAGACGTGGAAACTGCTATGAAGGGCATGCTTGCTCCGAAGTTCCGGGAAGTTGTTATGGGTCGGATCGAAGTGCGTCAGGTCTATAAAATCTCCAGCGTTGGTGCGGTTGCCGGTGCGTATGTCCTCAGCGGTAAAGTTACCAGACAGTGCCAGATTCGTGTCGTTCGGGATGGCATTGTCATTGCAGAAGATAAAATGTCCAGCCTGAAGCGGTTCAAGGATGACGTAAAGGAAGTTACCGAAGGCTACGAATGCGGTATTACGCTCGAAAAGTTCCGGGACTTCAAGGAAGGCGACATCTTTGAAGCCTTCATCATGGAAGAATATCAGGACTAATTCAGAGAATATTCATTCCATCCGGCTTGGAAATGCAGCGGCATTCGCTGCATTTCTCCGCCCCTGATTTGAAAAAAGGAGGCATTTTCTTATGGCAAACTATAAAACCAGTCGGACAGAAGAAGACATCCTGCGAGAACTCACCGCCCTGCTGCGGGAACTCAAAGACCCCCGTATCGACCCCCTTTTGACCATCGTTCGGGTGGAACTGTCTAACGATATGTCGAACTGTAAAGTCTATGTTTCCAGCTTATCTGGCATCGAAACGGCGAAAACCTCCTGCATCGGTCTGGTCAGTGCGACCGGATTCCTGCGGCGGGAACTGTTTCATCGCCTCAAGCTGCGGAAATCTCCGGCTCTGCACTTCATTGCAGACCATTCCATTGAACACAGTGCAGAAATCAATCAGAAATTACATGACCTGCATTTAGAGGACATTGAGGAGTAAGATATGAACATTGCAGAAACAGCTGCCCAGCTGCAAACCATCCAGCAAGCCATGATCCTCATCCATCAAAGTCCGGACGGCGACTGCATCGGCAGCGGTTACGCACTCGCTGCCCTGCTCCGTCAAATGGGCTGCCATGCAGAGGTGCGGTGCAGCGACCCGATTCCGGAACGCTATGCCTTTCTGGCAGTTGAAGAAACACCGGATACCGTTGACGAAAATGCTGCTGTCATTCTCTCGGTCGATGTCGCAGACCGCAAATTGCTCGGCGACTTGGACGAACCCTATGGCGGACGAGTTGCCCTTGCGATTGACCACCACATCATGCACCGCTCCTTTGCAAAGGCATGCTGTCTGTATCCAAAAGCAGCCGCTGCCTGTGAAATCGTCTATGCGATTGCAAAGGAACTGCCTGTGAAACTCACGCCCCAGATTGCCACCTGCTTGTATACGGGCATGGCAACCGATACGGGCTGTTTCCAGTTCGACAACGTAACCCCGCACACGCTGCGAATCGTTGCAGACCTCATGGAACAGTTCCCGGAAATCCACTATGCATGGATTAATCGGGCGATGTTTGCCGTGAAAAGTATGGGCAGACTGCGAGTAGAACAAAAACTCATCGACCAGCTGCACACCAGCTGCAACGGAAAATGTGTAATGATTTGCATCACGCTGGCATTCATGGAACAGTATGGTCTAGACCCGCTCGACCTCGATGGTCTGGCAGGATTTCCGCTACAGGTCGAAGGGGCAGAAGTCGGCATTACCCTCAAGGAACGAGATCCCAATGTCTTTAAGGTTTCCATGCGTTCCGCTCGTACTGTAGACGTTGCTGCCATCTGCAAGGAATTTGGCGGTGGCGGTCACATCAAGGCTGCCGGCTGTCTCATTGAAGGTACAGCAGAATCCGTCATGCAACGGCTGCAAACAGCAGTAGAGAGGAGCTTGGCGGAATCATGAACGGCATTCTCTGTATGAATAAACCGCAGGATTTTACCTCGTTCGATGTCATCGGAAAGCTGCGTGGCATTCTGCATATGAAACGGCTCGGACACACAGGAACACTCGACCCAATGGCAACGGGCGTACTGCCAATTTTGGTCGGAACTGCAACAAAAGCCTGTGACATCCTGCCGAATCAGGACAAGACCTATCAGGCAACCGTTGTTTTCGGCAAGGCAACCGATACCCTTGACATCTGGGGAAAGCCCCTGCAAGACTATCCGGAACAGCACGTCACAGAAGCAGCACTTCGTGCCATACTGCCGGAGTTTCTCGGCGATATTACCCAGCTGCCACCCATGTATTCTGCGGTTTCCGTCAACGGAAAACGGCTGTATGAACTCGCACGAAAGGGCGAAACCGTCGAACGTCCCACCCGTACTGTGCACATTGATGCTATTACGCTGGACGCTTTTGACGAAACGCAACAGACTGCAACACTGACGGTTTCCTGCGGAAAAGGAACGTATATCCGGACGCTGCTCTCTGATATTGGGCAGCGGCTCGGCGGCGATGCGGTGATGACTGCTCTGATTCGGACAGCTGCCTGCGGCTATCCGTTGCAAAACTGCCTGACCTTTGAGCAGGTTGCCGCTGCAATGGCAGACGGCACACTCGAAGAACACCTGCTCCCGACGGATTCCCTGTTTTCATCCTATCCGAAATTGCGACTCAATGCCGCACAGGAACGGATGTTCTGCAACGGTGTCAAATTAGATTTAAATCGGCTGCGGAATCTCCAGCCTGCCCAGGATATCTATACCGTCTACGGGGCAACTGGTACGTTCTTAGGAACGGCACTTGCCGACCGTACGCAACAGGAATTGCGAATTGGAAAACGGTTCTGATTCGCATTCCTCCATTTTTTGAAATTCCCAACGAAAAGAGGTTTTCCCATGCTCCAACCTGCTTCCGCCGTGGCACTGGGCTTATTTGACGGTGTTCACATCGGACATCGTGCCGTCTTAGCGGCAGCCGTTGCCTGTCAGGCAGACGGTTTGACGCCAGCTGCTTTTACGATGCAGACCACTTCTGTCCGCATCAAACGGGGTGAACCGCTCCGCTATCTCTATCCGGACGACACCAAACAGCAGCTTTTAACGGCTGCTGGGATTCAGACCGTTGTCAGCCCGCCATTTCCGGAGATTGCAGCGATGGACGGTGAAACCTTCTGTCGGGTCTATCTCCACGACCAGATGCACGCAAAAAAGCTCTTTTGCGGCAGGGATTTTCGATTTGGCAACCGGGCTGCGTGGGGCGTTGCCGACTTGGCAGCGTTCGGCGAAACCTTTGGCTTTACGGTCGAACTGATTGACGCTGTGGAACAGGATGGAGCGGTCATTTCCTCCAGCCGGATTCGACAGCTGCTGTTAGATGGCAAAATCCAGCAGGCAAACCGCCTGCTCGGCACACCCTATCAAATTTCCGGCATCATTCAGCATGGGGCTGCCCTCGGCAGAACCATTCAGTTCCCGACCATCAATCTTTCCTTTGCTCCGGAACAACTTGTGCCGCTCTATGGCGTTTATCGGGCAAAGGTCTATTTGAAAGACGGCAGCGTCTGGAACGGCGTGACCAACATCGGCACAAAGCCAACGGTTTCCAATGCCTGCATTCCAGTTGCGGAAACCCACTTATTAGGCTTTCAAGGGGATTTATACGGGCAATTCTGCCGAATCGAACTGCTGGACTTTCTGCGGAAAGAACAAAAGTTCTCCGGTCTGGACGAGCTGAAAGCTGCCATTGCGGACAACATCCGCACCGTACAAGCTGCCTGCAAGCAGTAAAGCCCAATACTTCTCCACATTATCATTATACCTATATTTATCAAACGAAAGGAAGTTTTTTTCTCATGGAAAAACGTGTCAGAACACGGTTTGCACCAAGTCCGACTGGCTATATGCACATCGGCAACCTGAGAACCGCTCTGTATGCCTATCTGCTGGCAAAAAAATATGACGGCGACTTTATTCTCCGAATCGAAGATACCGACCAGGAACGGTATGTCGAAGGGGCGGTTGATATTATCTATAACACCCTCCGCATCGCTGGCTTGAAGTGGGACGAAGGCCCGGATATCGGCGGCCCAGTTGGCCCTTATGTGCAGTCTGAACGGATGGGCATGTTCAAGGGCTATGCAGAACAGCTGGTCAAGAGCGGTCACGCTTACTACTGCTTCTGCGGCAAGGAACGGCTCGAAGAAGTCCGGAAGATTCAGGAAGCTTCTCACATCGCCCCGATGTATGACCGGCACTGCCGGAATCTGACACCGGAAGAAATTCAGGAAAAGCTGGACGCTGGTGTTCCGTATGTTATCCGCCAGAAGATGCCGCTCGATGGTACAACCACATTCCACGATGAAGTTTATGGCGATATCACCGTAGAAAACAGCACGCTGGATGACCAGATTCTGATTAAAACCGATGGCATGCCGACCTACAACTTCGCAAATGTTGTAGACGACCACCTGATGGGCATTACACATGTCATCCGTGGTAACGAATATCTTTCCTCTGCTCCGAAGTATAACCTGCTCTATCAGGCATTCGGCTGGGATGTTCCGGTTTATATTCACTGCTCTCCAGTCATGAAGGACAAGACCCATAAGCTTTCCAAGCGGAACGGGGATGCCTCCTTCCAAGACCTGCTCGAAAAGGGCTATCTGCCGGAAGCCATCATCAACTTTATTGCTCTGCTGGGCTGGGCACCGACTGGAGAACAGGAAATCTTCACCATGGACGAACTGATTCAGGCGTTTGAAATCTCCGGTATCAGCAAATCTCCGGCACTGTTTGACCCGGTTAAGCTGAAAGCCATCAACGGCGAATATATCCGCAAGATGACACCGGAAGCTTTTGCAGAAAAAGCCATTCCGTACATCCGTCAGGTAGTTCACAGCGAAACCGCAGACCTGCAGCTGCTTTGCCACGTTTTACAACCAAGAACGGAACTGTTCACCGATATTCCGGAACAGGTGGATTTCATTGATGCCCTGCCGGATTATGACGTAGAACTGTATCGTCACAAGAAGATGAAAACCACACCGGAAACCGCCAAGGAAGCCCTCACGGAAATCTTGCCGGTTCTGGAAGACATTTCTGATTGGACAGTAGACAGCATTCACGCTGCTGTTTTCGCAAGAATCGGCGAACTCGGCGTAAAGAATGGCTGGATGCTCTGGCCGCTGCGAACTGCCCTCTCCGGCAAGCCGTTTACACCGGGCGGCGGCATTGAACTCTGTGCCATTTTGGGCAAAGACGAAACCCTCAAGCGGGTTCAGGACGGTATAAACCGCCTTTCGTAAGATTATCACAGCATTTTCACAATATCCGACTATAATCATTCGGGAATAGGTTGAAAAAGGGGCTGGGGATGCACCCTTGCCCCTTTTTTTGCTGATTCTGAATCAAAAACAGCTGCAATCCCCTTGCAGCTGCATCAAAATAGGGAGGTCTTCTTTTCGCATGATTACGGTAAATCATCTGACCAAGCGTTACGGCAGTCACCTTGCAGTCGATGACATCAGCTTCACCGTACAAGATGGTGAAATTGTGGGCTTTTTAGGGCCGAACGGTGCCGGAAAATCCACCACAATGAACATGTTGACCGGTTACATCAGCTCTTCTTCCGGAGAGGCTCTGATCAACGACATCAACATTCTGGACAATCCCATCCAGGCAAAACGGGAAATCGGCTACCTGCCGGAACTGCCGCCACTCTATCAGGAAATGACTGTTATGGGCTACCTGCGGTTCGTCTATGACCTGAAAAAGTGCAAACTCCCCCGCAAAGCACACCTCACTGAAATCTGCAACCTCTGCAAAATCAGTGATGTGCAAGACCGCATCATCAAGAATCTGTCCAAAGGTTATCGGCAGCGTGTCGGTCTGGCACAGGCACTCGTTGGCAATCCGCCCATCCTGATTCTCGATGAACCAACCGTTGGTCTTGACCCAAAACAAATGATGGAAATCCGAAACCTGATTAAGCGGCTCGGAAAACGACACACGGTTATTCTCTCTTCCCACATCCTGTCGGAAATTCAGGCAGTCTGTGACCGGGTCATCATCATCAACAAGGGCAAACTGATGGCAGATGGTGCAATTGACACCCTCGCACAATCCATGTCCCAGAACCACCGCCTCAAGGTACGGCTGGATGGTGCAGAAGCAGACGTTTTACAGGCTCTGCGTGCAATTCCAGACGTGGCAAAGGTACAACAGTCCACACAGCTGGAAGCTGGCTTGTTCGATTACGAAATCGAACCGAAGAACAACGCCGACCTGCGAAAGGCAGTCAATGCCGTTGCACAGGAACACGGCTGGAACATCTACCGCATGGAAAGCGGCCTGCTGACACTGGAGGACATCTTCCTCAAGGTGACCATGGGCGAATGGACACCGGAACAAACAAAAACTGAGCCGGATGCTGCACCGAAAAAACCTGCTCCGGCAACCAAACAACCCGACACCAAACAAGAGGAGGCAAAGTAACATGGGAGCGATTTATCGGAGAGAGTTGGGGTCTTTCTTCAACTCCGCCATCGGCCCGGTCTTTCTGACGGTATTCTATCTGGGATCGGGTGTTCTGTTCTGGCTGTTCTGTCTGAACTATGCCCGTACAGATATGAGTAACTATTTTGCATGGATGCGGTTGGTCATGGTTTTGATTCTGCCGCTGCTGACGATGCGTCTGCTTTCGGAAGAACGTGCACAGAAAACCGACCAAGGACTCTTGACCGCACCGGTTTCCCTCGGCGGCATTGTCCTCGGCAAGTATTTTGCCGCCCTGACCGTCTATGCAATGGGCATTGCCATTGTCTTTGTCTATGCCATCCTGCTGAGCTTCTTCGGCACGGTTGCATGGTCGATTGTCTTTTCCAACTTTATCGCCCTCTTCCTCATGGGAGCGGCGTTCATGGCAATCACCCTGTTTTTGTCTGCATTCACAGCAAACCAGTTCATCGCCTATGTTTTGGGCATCGTTTCTCTGGTTGTCCTCTATATGATTGACTACCTGAGCGGAACAGTTTCCAGCAGTGCAGATTCTCTTTCCAGCAAAAGCACTGTCCTCAGCACCCTTGTGGGCTGGCTCGGCAATGCGATGGAATCGGTTTCATTCTTCAGCCGCATTTATGACTTTACTTATGGACTGTTTAACCTGTCCAGCGTTCTGCTCTATATCAGCACGGCGGTTCTGTTTAATTTCTTTACCGTCCGAGTATTTGAAACCAGACGTTGGCGGTAAGAAGGAGGCTGAAAACGATTATGGAACAACAGGATGCAAAGCTGATCAAACAAAGACAGCGAAAAAAGAAGATGAAATACGGCGGTATTGCGTTTGCCATTACTGTCATTGTCACAGCAATCGTGGTTTTAGTGAATGTCGTTGTCGGCTTATTGGTGGAACGGTATCCGAACGCCAAAATCGACCTGACATCATCCAACTTGTACGAAGTTTCGGATGAAACCATTGACTATATCAAAAACCTCACCGAACCCGTTGAAATTGCCGTTTCCAGCGAGGAAAGCACCTTGGAAAAGGACTCCTATCTGAAAATGGTGACGGAACTGCTGAAAAAATATCAGGGCTATTCCAGTGAAATCGAAGTAACTTACTTCGATACCACCAAAGACCCGGATATTCTCTCAAAGTATCAGAGCAAGTACAGCGGTACGATTAGTTCTGATAATGTCATTGTTTGCAGCGGTGACCGTGTAAAGGTATTCCCACTTTCTGACTTCTTTGACATGGATCAGGATAAGTTGCAGTATTATTATTATGGACAGGTTTCCCTGTCCGAATGCATCACCGCATTCAAGGGCGAACAGTCCCTCACCAATGCCATCATGAATGTTACCGATGCAAACCCACAGCGAGTTGGCTTTATCGGCACTTCCAACGGCAACACCATCTACAGCCCGACACAGGGCAACCAGTATGCTGCCAAGGTTCTGAGCACGCTGCTGGACGACAACGGCTATGATGTTACACAGCTGGATATGGTCACCGATACCATTTCTCCGGATGACTATGATTTGCTGGTACTGCCAGCTCCGGTCAACGACCTCACGGTCGATGCCATCGACAAGCTGGAAACCTTCCTGCACAATGACGGCAACCTCGGCAAACGGTTACTCTACATCGCCGACTTTACACAGGGCAACACCCCAAATCTGGACGCATTCCTGAAGGATTGGAACATTGTGGTCGATAACAGCTATGTCATTGACGACAACTCCAGCACCCAGCAGGCAGTTACCTTGCTCGTTGCCGGCAATCAGAGAATGTATGCTCCGATTGTCAACCAGACCAGCAGCGACTACAGCAGCGGACTTTCTAACACTTCCCTGCCGATCATCGCTCCGGTTTCCCGTCCGATTCTCACCAGAGATGCCAACAATGGCAGAGTGGTCACCGACCTGCTGGATACCGCAGATTCTGCTTACTGCGTTCCGCTGAATCTCGATAGCAACTCCGAACGGGCAGAGGCTGCCTGGGATGCACAGAACGGCGTTACCACCACCGAAGCAACCGAGGAAACCACGGAAGAAACAACCACCACTACAACCTTTGATGCTGCCAATGCCGAACGCAGCAGCTATTCTGTCATGGCATTCTCTCAGAATCAGGCTGCACAGGATAATGGTCAAATTGAAAGTGATGTCATGGTCATCGGTTCGATGGGTTACTTCGATTACTACGTTGCACAGGATACCTCCTATAACAATGCGGATTACTTCATCAGTGCACTGAACACCATTTGCGGAAAATCTGACAACATCGTCATCACTGCAAAGGATATGAACATCACTTCGATGAATACAACTGCTTCTCAGATGAAGTTGCTCACCACAGTCGTTCTGGTTGTCTTCCCGGCAATTACGATTGTGATTGGAATTGTCATCTGGGCACGCAGAAAGAGCCGCTAATTGCAGAAAGGATGGCGTGACCTATGCAAAAACGAATGATTGGTGTGATTTGCGGGGCTGCCGTTGTGGTACTGCTGGCTGGCAGTGTTGTCTTGCTGACCCGTCCGTCTGGCAAGGAGGACAGCAGCAGTGATGCCACTGCTGCTACCACACAATCCGCAGAAGACCTCGCAGCATTGACACTCTCGGACGAATCCGCAGACAATGTGAAACAGATTTCTGTTACCAACGCAACCGGCAGCTATGAAGTGGTTCGTGTAAAAACTGCAAAGACCACCACCGCAACGGATGCAACAGATGCAACGGATTCTACTGCTGCAACAACAGGAACGGAATCGGCAGACTTCCGGATTTCTGGCTGGGAGGATATTCCCACCAACGAATCCCTGCTTGGAACACTTGCCAACAACACCGCCAGCCTACAGGCTGACCAGTGTGTGGAAGAACACGCAACCGACCTCGACAAGTTCGGGCTGGGCAAGGATGCCACACAAGTCAGCATGCAGTTCGATGATGGAACGACCTTTGCGTTCCGCATCGGCGGCAGCGTTTCCGGTGCAAGCTGCAACTATTTCGCTCTGGCGGACAGTGATACGGTTTATGCCGTTAAGACTTCCCTGCTGGCAAACTTCAGCAAGGCAGACACCGACTTCCTAGCCACAACCGTTCTGGAAAAGCCGGATGACGACAATATGCCAACCATCAACACTGTTACCATCGAACGGAAAGACCTCGATACGCCGATTATCCTCGAACATCGGGACACCAGCAATGATGGCGAAAGCGGCAACACCCAGTCCACCCACAAGATGACTTCTCCGATTTCTGCTTATTTGAGCGTAGAACGGTCTAAGGATGTCATTGAGGGATTGTTTGGCTTGTCTGCCAGCAAGATTCTGGCTGTTCGTCCGAGTGAACAGGATTTGGAGGACTATGGCATTTCTGACCCGTTCGCAACCCTGACGCTGGAATGCGAAGGCGGCACGACTTACACCCTGAAAATCGGCGATGTTGTCACCGAGGCTGACGACATTTCTACCGATGACAGTACCGCAACCACTTCCACTGCAACCACTTATTATCCGGTACAGCTGGATGATGGCAATGTGATTTATGCGATTGCTGCGGATAAGTGCCCATGGGCAACCATTACCCCGACCGGTCTGGCTTCCAAGCTGATTTTCACCACTTATGTTTGGGACATCAGCGAGCTGGATGTTACCGTAGACGGCAAGAAAACCACATTCGAGAACAGCGGTACAGATAAGGACACTGCTTCCATCACCAGAGATGGCAAGTCGGAAATTGACACCGAACGCTATCGGCAATTCTATGCCTTCCTGCTGCAAACCGCTGCGGAAGAAGTGGTTTTGGGCGATGCTCCAACCGGAACACCGGATGCAGAAATCCACTACAAGACTTCTGATGGCAGCGAAGACCGTACCGTTGCATTCTATCAAATCGACGACTTCAATTGCTATATCACTGTAAACGGCGAACTGAGCTTCCAGTGTCGGGCTTCTTATCTGGATGCCCTGCGGCATAATCTTGACATCTTCGATACAGATGAAGACTTCCAGACCTCGTGGCAGTAAGTTCTCCGCCCAAACAACAGACACAAACCAAGTTACACAAAGAAAGGATGGGTATCGTGGAGCAAAACTTTCTCTTTTACAAAGGCTATCCGTTGGTACGTTCCGGCGATTGCTTTTACTATGGCTATATGTGTGAGCCGCACGTCATTATGATTCGTGTCACCAAGAAAGATACCAGCGGTGTCATTCCGATTGCCAGCGAATTACAGGTCTATGATTTGTCCACCGATGAAAACAAAAGTCTCCGAACTGCCAAGCGACCGTCCTTGTATGCAGCATTGGACTTAGCAGCTACCTGGCTTTCCCGTGGATTGCCGGACGAGCAAACGCAAAACGCCTAACGGCAGCCCCGATTCTACAACAGCAAAAAGCCGCACAGCGGAAGAGATTTTCTCTCCGCTGTGCGGCTTCTTTTTGTGTCATGTTTTATGGTTGGAGTTCTTAATTTTCGCTTTCGCTGGTGGTAGCTTCCGTTTCTGTTTCTGTATCGGTTTCATCGGTTGCTGTGTCAGTTGCATCGGTTGTATCTGTCGAATCGGATGCATCTCGAAGTTGCATGGTGTTCAGAATTGCACCGGAATTTTTCAGAACCGGACTTGTTCCGGTGTAGTTTGCAAACGTCATAGCATACGGCAAATCGTTCACATAGAACAAAACCGACAGATTCACTTTCTGGGCGGTATCTACACTTGCGTCCGTTTCCGGAGAATAGGTAATCGCATAGGCATCCGTTCCCAGCAGTTCATTCCAAACCTCAGAGAAAACCGTCTGTCCCTTTGCAAGGTTCTGTCCAAGATTTTTCAGCAAGTCTTTTTCATCTGTTCCGGTGATTTCCAGTTCATCTTCTGGGAAACACTGCACCGTCAGCGAACCAGAACCATCGTTCGGATACCAGACAACCAGATTTTCTACGTTCAAATTACCCCAGCCTGCTGGCACTTGAAACGCAATGTCCTGAAAAGGAATCAGGGTTGGGTCAAGTTCTTCCTCCTGCGGCATCAGTGCTTCGATGTCCACGGTTGTGGTCACCTCGGTGGATGTTGTTTCCGCAGTGGTGACAGAAGAAGCCGCATCTGCGGTGGAAGATGATGTATCTTGATCGCTGCATCCGGCAGCAGTCAACAGCATCATCAGGGCTGCAGCGGCAGCCAATCCTTTTTTTATCATGGTAGGGTACATCCTTTCCTGTTATTTATCGGTATTGATATAAGACCAGTAGCCCTTTAAGTATCCGCATCCAGAGATGATCGTCAGAGCGGTGGAAATCCAGAGCAATCCGTTCAAGCCCCATGTTTTAACGGCTTCCGAAATCGCACAGTTGAAATCTCCTGTCAGCGAACAGTAAATTAAGATGGCAACAATCGTCACCATGGTAAACGCTGTTTTCAGCTTGCCCCAGATGCCAGCAGCAACTACAACGCCCTCGCTGGCGGTCAGCATCCGCAAGCCGGAAACCATAAATTCCCTTGCTACGATAATCATTACTGGAATCGCTGAAATCTGCATTTCGTCCAGCTCGATAAATGCCAGCAGGGCAGTAATCACCAGCACTTTATCTGCCAGCGGGTCGAGAAATTTTCCGAAGTTTGTTACCAAGCCCCGTGCACGGGCAATCTTTCCATCCAAGGCATCTGTAATCGATGCTGCGGCAAAGACTACCAACGCCAACAGAAAATGATAGGGAATTGCTCCAATGTACAGGAAAATCAAAAATACTGGAATTAGCAGTACTCGCAGACAAGTCAGCTTGTTCGGCAAATTCATGCTTCTTCTACCTCCTCTGCCAGCAGGTCATAATCCATCGTATCAAAGACTTCTACCTGTACATAGTCACCGCACTGGTGTTCCTTCGTCCGGCGGATGAAGATTTTTCCGTCAATCTCCGGTGCATCTGCCCGTGTTCTGCCAAAATAGCAGCCTGCCCACGGGTCAAAACCTTCAATGACCGCTTCCATCTGTGTGCCGATTTTTGCAGCATTCTTTTCTGCGTGCAATTCTGCCTGCTGCTGCATCAGGATTTCTGCCCGATGTTCCCGGGTTTCTTCATCAATCTGATCTTCGTATTCGGCAGCGTCTGTTCCCTCTTCTTCCGAGTAGGCAAAACAGCCCAGCCGGTCAAACTGCATATCCTGCACGAAATCCCCCAGAGCGTTGAACTGCTCTTTCGTTTCGCCCGGGAAGCCAGTAATCAATGTGGTTCGCAGGGTGACATCCGGCATTTTCTCCCGAATCTTTGCAATCAGATTCCGCAGCATCGTTTCATTGCCCGGACGATACATCCGGCGGAGAATTTCCCCGTCACAATGCTGAATCGGAATATCCAGATATTTCACAATCTTTTCTTCTGCTGCCATCACATCGAGCAGTTCGTCTGTAATCCGTTCCGGATAACAGTACAGCACCCGCACCCAATGCACGGTTGGAATTTCACAGAGGGCTTTCAGCAGCTGCGGCAGGCGGGATTCTCCATACAGGTCTTTCCCGTACTGCGTGGTATCCTGTGCAATGACAATCAATTCTGTCACGCCACGTTCTGCAAGCCGATTTGCCTCTTCCAGCACTGCTTCCATCGGTACGCTGCGGTATGGGCCTCGAATCTTCGGAATTGCACAGTAGCTGCAACGATTGCTGCATCCCTCTGCAACCTTTAAATAAGAATAAAACGGCAGCGTTGTAATGATCCGGTCGCCCATCAACTCTGCATCGCTTTTCGGAGCAAACTGTACCACTCTGTCTTTCTTCAGAACGGATTCCAGAATCGAAACGATGTCTTTCTGGTCGCCGATTCCAACAACGGCATCCACTTCAGCAAACTGATCTGCAACTTCTTCCTGATAGCGTTCGGTCAGGCAGCCCGTCAGAATGATTTTCTGAATCGTGCCTTCTTTCTTGAGTTCTGCCAGTTCCAGAATCGTTTCAATTGCTTCTTCTTTTGCCGACTGAATAAAACCACAGGTGTTGACAACCACAACATCTGCATCGCCCGGTTCTTTGATCAATGTATAACCATGTTTCCGGAGTTTAAACAGCATTCGCTCGCTGTCTACCAAGTTTTTTGAACATCCAAGGGATACCATCCCTACACGAATTGGCATATTCATAACCGCCTTTCTGCTTGCGTTTTTCTGAAAAAATGGCTGTGAAAGAGTTCACAGCATACTTATCATTTAGTATACCATGAAACCGACTATGTGTCAAGAATCAGAAATTGGGATATCCAATTTTTAGCAAGTCTGTTGAAAGGTTGAAAGAATTGTTGAAACTCGCTATTTTCACTGAAATTTTCCCCTATTTTTCGTCTTTTTTAACAAAAATCATTTTTTTTGAAAAAAAGCTTGACTTTTTGCCGTTTTTGTAGTATACTATAAAAGTCGCAGAAATGAAATGTGTTCTGCTTGGATCTGTTGATGACAGGTGGCGGCATAGCTCAGTTGGCTAGAGTACTCGGTTCATACCCGATTGGTCGCTGGTTCGAATCCTGCTGCCGCTACCATTCCTGGCCCGTTGGTCAAGAGGTTAAGACACCGCCCTTTCACGGCGGAATCATGGGTTCAATTCCCGTACGGGTCACCAACAACACATCTTGCTTGCACGTTTTTTTCTGCGATTTTTTCGGCCCGTTGGTCAAGAGGTTAAGACACCGCCCTTTCACGGCGGAATCATGGGTTCGATTCCCGTACGGGTCACCAACCAAAAGCCTTGGAATGAAAATTCCGAGGCTTTTTGCGTTTTATGGGAAATTTGGAAAAAGAGGAGTTTTGACAACATGAAAAAAGCACTTTCTATCTGCCTGTTTCTGAGCCTGATGGCTGGTTGCCTGCTGACGGGATGCGACAGAACCAGCACAGCGAATTCTTCTAGTGTGGCGGAAACAACTGCTGCAACGACAGCGACAGAAGCAGAAACCACAGCAGAAGAATCAGAAGCCGAAGAAACAGAGGCTGAAACAGAAACGACAGCTGAAGAATCTGCTGATGCAGAAGATGCAGAAACAACAACGGCTGCCAAAGAAAAGGATACCAGCAAAGACGGAAACTTGTGGGCAGACTTCGACAACATGAGTTTCAAAATCAATGGAAAAACTTACACGCTCGGAAAGACGACCTTACAGGAAATGATTGATGACGGTGTTCCGTTCGATGAAAATGACTTGGCAAACGCCGGCAACAACATCAACCCACGCTATGAATCTTCCTCCTTTGAAATCAAACTCGGCGAACGCTCGTTTGCACAGGTTCGGGTATTGAATGATTCTTCCGACAACAAGAAGGCATCGGAATGCTTCATCGACAATGTATACATGCCGATTTACGATGAACCGCAAGATATTCTGGAATTTAACTTCCCACTGACCATGACACAGGAAGAACTGCTTGCCAACTCCGGCGAACCAGACCCAGATAACATTTATACTTACCAGTCGGATGACAGCGATTATCATTCGGAATCCTATACTTATGAAAAGGAAGCGGAAAAGTATTACGGCAACAGCTCCTATAAGTTTGAGTTTGCCAATGATGTGCTGGCATATGTCACCATCAGCTATACCCCGTAAGAAAATTTTAACTGCATTTTGATATAGAAAAACCAGCAGATTCTTGTCTGAAACAAGGGTCTGCTGGTTTTATTTTGTGTGAAATTGGTTGCAGCATGCGAGCCGCAGGCAAAATAAAAAGTTTTTTGATCCAGCAATTTTTCAAAAATGCTGGCGAGGTGTGGGC
>OGDN01001813.1_pt1 | contig 31469 bp, 30 predicted proteins | sample 1570271 | NCBI WGS metagenome assembly OGDN01 (sample SAMEA4384481, study PRJEB24528) | human gut metagenome | reverse complement strand
AGATCAAAAAAGGAAAACTTCGTGGAGTAGAATCTTTTGGTATGATGTGTTCTATCGAAGAACTTGGAAGCTCCAGAGATATGTACCCAGAAGCACCAGAATATGGAATCTACATTTTCAACAAAGATGTAAAACCAGGAGATGATGCAGTCGAAGCATTAGGATTTCGTGATGCAGTTGTCGAATTCGAGATCACATCTAACCGTGTAGACTGCTTCAGCATGATCGGTATGGCAAGAGAAGCAGCAGCTACATTTAAGAAAGACTTCTTCCCACCAGTTGTCACAAAGACTGGAAATGATGAAGATGTCAATGATTACATCAAAGTAAGAGTAGAAGATGAAGACCTTTGCCCAAGATACACAGCAAGAGTTGTGAAAAATATCAAATTAGCACCATCACCAGAATGGATGCAGAGAAGATTATCCGCTATGGGAATCCGTCCGATCAACAACTTAGTTGATATCACAAACTACGTGATGGAAGAATACGGACAGCCAATGCATGCATACGATCTTGATACAATTGCAAACAAAGAGATCGTTGTACGCCGTGCAAAAACAGGAGACAAATTCACTACATTAGATGGTGAAGAAAGAACTATGGATGAGAATGTCTTAATGATCTGTGATGGAGAAAAAGAAATCGGTATCGCAGGTATCATGGGTGGAGAAAACTCTATGGTAACAGACGACATCAAGACATTATTATTCGAAGCAGCATGCTTTGATGGAACAAACATCCGACTTTCTTCTAAGAGAATCGGTTTAAGAACAGATGCATCTGGTAAATTCGAAAAAGGATTAGACCCAGAAAATGCAATGGCAGCTATGGATCGTGCATGCCAGCTGATCGAAGAATTAGGAGCAGGAGAAGTTGTTGGAGGAGCTGTTGACGTTTATCCAAATCCAGTCAAACAGATCCGCCTTCCATTAGAAGTAGACAAGATGAACGCCCTTCTTGGAACTGATGTATCCAAAGAAGAAGTTTTAGAATATTTCGGAAGAATCGATCTTGGATATGATGAAGCAACAAATGAAGTTATCGTACCATCTTTCCGTCAGGATCTTCACCGTATGGCAGACCTTGCAGAAGAGGTTGCAAGATTCTATGGATATGATAACATCCCAGTTACATTACCAAACGGAGAATCTACAGCCGGTAAGAAACCATTTAAGATCCGTGTCGAAGATGTCTGCAGAAATGTAGCAGAACAGAACGGATTTTCTGGTGGAATGACTTATTCTTTCGAAAGTCCAAAAGTATTTGATAAATTATTATTAGCAGAAGATGCAAAAGAACGTCAGGCAATTGAGATTTCAAACCCATTAGGAGAAGATTTCAGTATCATGAGAACCATCTCCTTAAATGGAATGTTAACATCTCTGTCTACAAACTTAGCACACAGAAATAAAAACGTGAGATTATATGAATTTGGAAACATCTATATTCCAAAAGCATTACCATTAACAGAATTACCAGACGAAAGAATGCAGATGACACTTGGAATGTACGGAGAATGCGATTTCTTCACATTAAAAGGTGTGGTAGAAGATATGCTTGATTCTCTTGGATTAGGTGGAAAATCTGAATACGCACCAACAGCTGAACATCCATTCTTACACCCAGGAAGAGCTGCAGATGTTACAATCGATGGAGAAAAGATCGCATACATTGGACAGATCCATCCAGAAGTTATGGATAACTACAACATGAAAGGTGAAGTCTATGTAGCAGTTATCGACATGCCAACATTAGTACCAAAAGCAACCTTCGACCGCAAATACGAAGGAGTAGCCAAATTCCCAGCAATGAAACGTGACTTAAGTATGGTTATGAAGAAAGACATCTTTGTTGGACAGCTTGAGAAGATCTTCAAAGATAAAGGTGGAAAACTTCTCGAATCCTACGAATTATTCGATGTCTACGAAGGAGACCAGATCGAAAAAGGATATAAATCCGTAGCATACTCCTTAACATTCAGAGCAAAAGACCGTACATTAGAAGATGCAGAAGTATCTAAGATCGTTGAGAAGATCCTTGATGAACTGAAGAAATTAGGCGTTGAATTACGTGCTTAATTGCTAGTAAGAAATAAGATAAAGTAAGAATTAAAATCCCTTGGCAGGCGAAACTGTCAGGGGATTTTTTCTTTAAAGGAAAATATAATTTGTAAAGTAAAATTGGAATTTAAGATCAATTGTGTTAATATAAAATAAAAGAAATGAAACGAGGTGACAGCAGAATGGGAATTTATCTAAACCCGCCAGCAGACGGTTTTGAAGATATTTTAAAAGACGATATCTATGTAGATAAAACAGAGTTAATTGCATATACTAATCAGGTTTTAGGAACATCAAGAAAGCTTACATGTTTCAGCAGACCAAGAAGATTTGGAAAATCTTTCGCAGCCCAGATGTTAGTCGCCTATTATTCAAAAGGTGCACAATCTGAGCATTTATTTCAAGACTTAAAGATTGCAAAAAGTATAGAAGAAAAAAGTCATTATAAACAATATTTAAATCAATGTGATGTCCTGTTCTGGGACATGACATGGTTTATTACGAATGCCCAGAATATCGAAGATACGGTAAAAAATCTTCAAAGAAAAGTCATTTTTGAATTAAAAAGAGAGTTTCCAGACTGCATAGAACCAGAAACAACAGCACTCCCAGAAGCACTCTTACAGATCAGCGCGATTACAGGACGAAAGTTTTTTATCATTATCGATGAATGGGATGCATTATTTCGAGAAGCCAAAACAGATCAGAGATTGCAGGAAGAATATATCCAGTTATTAAGAGGATTATTTAAAGGAATACAAGTTTCAAGATTTCTAAGTGGAGCCTACATGACAGGAATTCTCCCAATCAAAAAATACGGAACGCAATCAGCATTAACTGATTTCTACGAATACACGATGTTGGAACCAGGACCATTGGCAGAATTTGTAGGATTTACAGAACAAGAGGTCAAAAATTTATGCAAAGAACAGGAAATCGATTTTGAACAGGCAAAAAAATGGTACGACGGATACTGCTTTGGACAGACAGGACATATTTATAATCCGAATTCTGTAATGAAAGCAATATTTAACAAACGATTCAGCAACTACTGGACACAGACAGAGACATATAAAGATGATGTATTGACGTTATTGGTACATTTAGGATATTTGGCATATGATATTGATCGAAAAGAAGTCTATATTCCAAATGAAGAGATACGTCAGGAATTCGTTAGAGCGATTAAGAATGGAAAAAGACAGGAATTATTAAAAGAAATTGAAAACTTAAATTGGCTGATAGTATAAATTTAGAGAGAAATCCCCTGACAGGTAATAATGTCAGGGGATTTTTGTTGCTATTACAACAGGCTAACAGTATAATATAAAAAGAAAAATTTGGAGGGAAAGATAAGGATGAAAGATATACTGATGAATAATGATGATATGCTAGACTGGTTGTTGATCATATGCATATATGAAATCTACAGATTAATAAAGTACAAGAATGTAGAAAACAAGAAAAAGTTTTACATAACAGAGATTAGAAATTTTCTAATTACAATAGCAGCAATTGTTGCACTTACAGTAGTAGAAGAAATCTGTGGAGTAGGAATTTTAGCGATAATTGTTGTAGGGATGGTAGTCTTTTGCGTGTTAAAGATAAAGAAAATGAATGAGGATGAACGAATTGATTTATACCAGAAGTTATTACTGGTAGCAGGGATTATGACGGTTGTAGTTTTGACAGAATTAATATAAGGAAAATTTAATAAGAACTTAAATAAAAATGTATAGGAACAATGATCTTGTAAGTTATAATAAATTTAAGAAGGAAAAGGTATGAAACAAGAGGAGGAGAGAAATGTCAAAGATAAAACAGAAGGGCAGTAAAAAGATCATTGTTAGAATTCTATTAATCATTTGCTTTATTTACTGCTTTATGACACCAAAAGAATTAACAAAGAAATACGAATTATACGCTAAAGATGTAAACTGGGAAAACATCATCATCAACAAACAAGGTGAATACGTCAAAGAAAACGAAAAAAACAAAAACTATGAACAAGGAATTGGACTTGCAGTCTGCCAGCATATAAAATATTACTATGTATCAAAATCAAAAGAAGTAATACTTGTAAATAATAATAAAGGCTATCTTTATATAGATACAACAAAAGATAAACTTTCAAAACCAACTAAAATTTATAAAGAATTAAAATTGGAATCCAATAAACAACAAATAAGCATTTAAAAATATAATTCTATTCATCCACAACCTAAGGCAATGAAACTTTTTAAAAAATTATTGTTTTTCAATAATTTTCATGCTACAATAATCTTGAAATTATCGAAAAACAATAATTGGAGGTGGAAAGGATGAAGTTAAACATAAACAAACTAATCCTAATCGAAGTCATTGCAGGAATCCTTCTTGCATTCATAACAAGCAAAATCTTGCATATGACAGCAGCACTACAGATCATGTATTTACCATTTGAACTCATAGGAAAAGGACTAAGATTTTTGTCCCTAAGTTCGGTAATAGGAAATGTCATCGCGATCATCATATACGCAGCTATTTCCCTGATACCAGCAATCTATGTGGTTTATCAGAGAAAAACAGGAACAAATCGTAAAGAAGACATACTGCTTATCGCGTTCACAGGACTATTATTTTATTCCCTGTACATGTTCATCAATCCAGGACTCATGTATCAGAGAATGCCAGAGATTTCTTCAATGGACCAGACGAGTCTTATTGCAATGAAAATTATTTATGCATTCATCATTTACAGTGTCGTGATCATGTGGCTGATTATGAGAGCTATCCGTTTTCTTGGGGATGACAGCCAGAAGAATTGGAAAAGCCGCCTGTATTTTGGAATGAAAGCATTGATCGTAGCGTTGGCTAGTTACTATACGATTTTGATCACGTATGCAAAGACATTTGAGCTGCTTCATAAGGGTGGAAATAAATTGCAGAATATATCCTCAGCACAATGTGTCAAATCAGTATTGCAGTTGTTACCAATCGTTTTCACGGTCCTGTTATTTATCAACATCATTCATGTAGTAAAAGCAATCGAGGATCATAAGGAAGAGAAGCAGATGATGACAGTGGCAAGACTTGCAAGTGTCGCAAAGGTTACCGCAGTAGTTACAGTCATATCAGATTTTATCTTAAATTTTTATCAGTTTTTGCTGGGAGCAACCTTACAAAATGTAAATGTGACTTTTGCACCAGATGTATCCATGGAACCGTTGATCATTGCGTTTGGAGCATTGATCTTCTATGAATACTTCAAGCGGACCAAACAGCTAAAAGAAGAAAATGACCAGTTTATATAGAAGGAATGATAGTTATGGCAATTAAAATATATTTGGATGATATCTTAAAAGAACGGAATATGACATCCAAAGAATTATGTAAAAAAGTCCATATCACAGAAGCAAACCTGTCAATCTTAAGAAGCGGCAAGGCAAAAGGAGTACGTTTTTCAACGATCAATAAGATCTGTTATTATCTGGGGTGCGATGTCGGGGATATCTTGAAATTTGACGGGAGATTGGAGGAGGAAGATGAGTAGGAGAATCAGAAAAACAGGAGTTATTGCAATGAGTTTGATACTGGCAGCAGTTTTGTCAGGATGCAGCCTTGCAAAGAAAGACGAAGATGGAACTGCAAAGAAAACACTGTATGGTGCGTATGCAATTGTAGGAAAAAGTCTTCAGGCTCCAGACATTCCAGATCCAGAGTTGGAAGGAATAACCGTTGGGCAGAAAGATAAAAAAGGATTTGTTCATTTTAAAAAGATAAAGGGATATTTCTTTTTTAATAAATATGATCAGAAAGAAAATACGATCAGCATGGATGGGGATCCACAGCTGACTCATTTTTCAGGCAGCTCTAATATGAAGGATGGTGAGACCCCAACAGATAAATGGCAAAAGACAGGACAGTCATGTAAGGCGACACTTTATGTTCAGGAAACAAAGGGGATTACAAAAGTGCAGATTGGAAGCGTATATAAAAGAGCAGATGGTACCTTTTATCTGGAACCAGCAGGAATGTCCTGTGTGCAGGATCTTTGTAAAACAGGAGGGGCAGGAATCGATGAAACTTTCTCCGTGGATACAGAAGATGGAAAGATGACATACGGTGTACATTTTAAAGCAGACCGCGCAGTCAAAAAGATTCAGATCATCGAAATGAACAAAGATGATGTAAAGATCAAAAAAACAGCCTGGATTTCACCAAAAATGAAACAATATCAGATGCAAAAAGACACAGCATATGTTATCATAAATGAACAACTGATCGGTATGAAAGGTCAAACGATCAACAGACAGAAGATACATTCAGCAAAGAAGAATTTCACATATGAATGGAAGCAGCTTGGAGAGAATGGAGTATTGACACCGACAGGTTTGAAATTTAAGAAGTAAAGCCAGGAGGATAATTTGGAACATGAAAGATAAAAGAGAATCGTTTAACAGCAGGTGGGGATTTATCCTCGCCTGCATTGGTTCAGCAGTCGGCATGGGAAATATATGGATGTTTTCGACAAGGGTATCTCTGTATGGAGGAGGTTCCTTTTTGATTCCATATTTTATCTTTGTCGTTGTGATCGCATTTACAGGTGTGATCGGAGAGATGAGTTTCGGACGTGCAGCAAGATCCGGACCGATCGATGCATTCGGTATGGCATGTGAGAAGAAAGGAAAGAGAAAAGTCGGAGAAGGGCTTGGAATGATTCCGGTATTAGGCTCCCTTGCAATGGCAATCGGATACACGGTTGTGATGGGGTGGATCTTAAAATATGCGGTTGGAACTTTCACAGGAGCGACACTCGCACCAAAGACAGTCGATGAATTTGGCGCAAGATTTGGAACAATGGCATCCGCTTTTGGAAATAATATCTGGCAGATTCTTGCCTTGATCTTATGTATGTGTATTTTGATCTTTGGCGTAGGGGCAGGAATCGAGAAAGCAAATAAGATTTTAATGCCAATTTTCTTCATACTGTTTGTAATCCTTGCAATTTATGTAGCATTTCAGCCGGGAGCAGCCGCTGGATATCATTATATTTTCCGAGTTGACAAGGCAGCACTGCTAGATCCAAAGACATGGATCTTTGCATTGGGACAGGCATTCTTTTCTTTATCCGTTGCAGGAAATGGAACATTGATCTATGGGTCTTATTTATCAGATGAAGAAGATATCCCGGCATCTGCAGCAAGAGTTGCATTTTTTGACACAGTCGCAGCAATGCTTGCAGCACTTGTAATCATACCAGCGATGGCAACAACCGGAGCAACACTGAATCAGGGAGGGCCAGGTCTGTTATTTATCTATCTTCCAAATCTGATCAAATCAATGCCAGGAAGTACATTGATCGCAATCATTTTCTTTGTAGCAGTTTTGTTCGCAGGAATGACATCACTGATCAATCTTTATGAAGCACCGATTGCGACAGTGCAGGAGAAACTACATGTAGGAAGAAGGACAGCCTGCGTCATCATTGCAGTGATCGGGGTGATCGTCTCTTTATTGATTCAGGGAATCGTATCTGACTGGATGGATGTCTTATCTATTTACATCTGCCCATTAGGAGCAGGTCTTGCGGGAATCATGTTCTTCTGGGTGGCTGGAAAGAAATATGTAGAAGTACAGGTGAACAAAGGAAGAGAAACGAAATTTACAAAGATGTATTATCTAATCTGCAAATACATTTATGTACCAATTTGTATTTTGGTACTGATCCTTGGAATTGCATTAGGAGGAATCGGATAATTATGCCTGGATATATATTACATTTGACTGCAGCACAGATGTTTTTGAAACAAACAAAAAAAGGTCAGGAGTTGTCTGCAAATAAGAAAGATAAAAATAATTTTTTAATTGGAAATCTAATGCCGGATACAACGAAAGATAAAGAAAAATCACATTTTAGAGATCCAAAGTATCATGGGAATATGGTAGAATATCCAGAAACTTCATGGTTTGCGAAGAAATACCATAATATTTTACACGATCCGAGTGTAATGGGATATTTATTTCATCTATATATTGACCGAAAGTTTTTCAAAGAATACATGCCAGGAATCATAGAATTTCGAGATAAAGAAGATCAGATAGAGGAAAAAATGAACAAGGTAAAATATGTGATCTTAAAAAGAACGGGACAAAAGATTTTAAAACAAGATTTCTTCTCAGAGAAATATTATTATGGTGATTATACGAAGATGAACACTTATCTGTTCAATCGTTATCATATACCCATCAGACTCGATCCAGAAGTTAATAATCCCGGAATTGAAGAAGTTTCTTATCAGGATGTAAAGAAGGTTTTAAAAGAATTAGAAGGATATCTGACAGTGCCAGAAGAGGCAGTAAAGAATGTTAAAGTATTCGATGTGGAAGATTTATTATTATTTTTAGAAAATAGCGTAGAAGAATATAACCCATGGAACTGCGAATAAGAACAGTTCCATGGGTTATATTATACTTATTTAAATTTTACAACACTGTACTGATTTATATTTAAGTTCTTGCGGTTATAAATACTTGCTTCAATTGTAGAATTTTTCTTTGGCTTTTTCACAGATACTTTATAGACAAAATTTCCAAGACATTTAGAAATTTTTCCTTTTACACAATAATCTGTATGAGGCTGACCCCAGTTTTTCTTCATTTTGTATTTGATTGTGACTTTTTTATTTTTATATTTTTTATAACTTACAACAGCAACATTCGTTTTTCTAAATTGTTTTGTTATATTTTTGCCATTGATCGTTACTTTGCTGTACGGATTCTGATATTTTTGAATGATTACTTTTCGCTGATATGTAACACCTTCTGCTTTATAGAAAATATTCACTGTACCAGTTTTTTTAGGTGTAAGATATACAGCATATTCTCCATAGGAATCTTTCTTACATGAGATAGTCGCAATTGATTTCTTAGATACTTTCAATGATGTAATTTTTGTTTCATATGAAGAGCTGACTACCACTGGACCATGTTTATATGATTTTGTTTTAGGATAGTATGCTATATAATAGTCCTCTTCCTTTACAACTTGGTTGTCTGCTTTAACACTGATTGGAGCAATGGTTACGATCGTCAGTGCTAGTAGTAGTGTGAAAAGTTGTTTGATTCTTTTTTTCATTTTGTTTTTCCTCCTGAGTTTTTATTTTATAGATGTTATAACTACTATACTTTGATTATATAATGAAAAAGTATAGGTATCAAGATGAAAATTTATACGCTGAAGGTTGAGCGGTTATAAATGAAGTAGATTTCAGTCAGAAGGGTACGATGTTTTAGAAGGTATTGGTTTGATATTAATAATTTACTAGATAGAAGCTTTAGAAACAGCATTGAAAAAATTTACCAATCGAAACATAGCATCTAATTTGTTGCTATGCTTAGTTGGATTAGCAATTAATTCATCAAATGCATTCAAATCTAAACCAACATATTTTGTAATAGAAGCTCTGGAGATATGAAATATCTCTTCCAGACTATTAACAATATTTAAAAGATAATTATCCTGATTTACCTCAAATTCATCAAATCTCTCACAATTAACATCAATATACTTATCCATGAAAATTCTCCTTATAGTTATAAAAGTTAGCAGTAACAAACTAAATCATATCACTATCAATATAAAAGTTCAATACAAAATATATTCCTATATAAAATAGATGACTTTCAATTTATACGCACAAAAATGACTGTCATCCAATACATAAATTAATATCCAATATCGTTTAACATACACACCCATAGTGATTTGAATAGCCTTCCGTGTATATGAGAAAAACGAAATCATAGCATAAAAGATCCAGAACCATTGAAATTTTGCGAATCAGCGACCGTTCAAAACGGCGAGCAAAATTTCTGGTCTGGATCTTTTATACTATGATTTCGTTTTTCTCATATACATTCGAACGACTACGTCAAATTACTTGTTGTTGTTCTTCTCAGCTTCCTGCATCTTCATAGCACGAACTTTTAAAGGAAGTCCAAATAATGTAATAAATCCATCCGCATCATGATGATCATACATATCACCAGTTGTGAAAGATGCTAAAGATTCGTTGTATAAGCTGTATGGAGAAGTAGTTCCAGCCTTGATGATATTACCTTTGTAAAGTTTGAATTTAACTTCACCTGTTACATACTGCTGAGTAGATGTAACGAATGCCTGGATTGCTTCGCGAAGTGGTGTGAACCATTTTCCTTCGTATACAACCTGAGCAAACTGGCTGCCGAGTTTCTTCTTGGCTTCCATTGTGTCACGGTCAAGGATCAGTTCTTCCAATTGTTCGTGAGCTGCCATCAGAATTGTTCCGCCAGGAGTTTCGTATACACCACGGGATTTCATGCCAACAACACGGTTTTCTACGATATCAATGATACCGATTCCGTTTTCGCCGCCAAGACGGTTCAGTTCAGTGATGATCTCGGAAACCTTCATTGCTTTTCCGTTGAGAGTTTTCGGAACACCTTCTTCGAAAGTCATAGTTACTTCTGTTTCTTTATCTGGCGCTTTTTCAGGAGTTACACTTAAAACAAGCATGTCATCATAGTTTGGAGCCTGGGAAGGATCTTCCAGTTCCAGACCTTCATGGCTGATGTGCCATAAGTTACGGTCACGGCTATAACTGTGGCTTGCATCAAACGGAAGATTGATTCCATGAGCCTGACAGAATGCGATCTCATCTTCACGGGACTGCATGGTCCATACGTCTGTCATTCTCCAAGGAGCGATGATCTTGATATCCGGCGCAAGTGCTTTGATACCAAGTTCGAAACGAATCTGGTCATTACCTTTACCGGTAGCACCATGGCAGATAGCAACAGCGTTTTCTTTACGTGCAATTTCAACAAGTTTCTTGGCAATTGCCGGACGTGCCATAGAGGTACCAAGCAGATATTTATGCTCGTATACAGCACCTGCCTGTACACAAGGCATTACATAATTGTCACAGAAATCATCAACAATATCTTCAATATATAATTTGGAAGCTCCGGAAAGTTTGGCTCTTTCATCCAGTCCATCCAATTCGTTACCCTGTCCGCAGTTTACGCAGCAGCAGATAACTTCATAATCAAAGGTTTCTTTCAGCCACGGAATCAGTGCTGTGGTATCAAGACCGCCTGAATATGCAAGTACAACTTTTTCTTTCATAATGTGATCCTCCTGAAAATGATTTTCTGCCACTTGGCAGATACATGAATATTTGATATTATAAAAGGTAAAGATTCATACGCTGATTTGATAAAGTGTTGAATCTTCATGCTATGTCGGGCTTCGACAAAAGATAATATACAACAATTTTTATAAATATGCAATACCAATATGCAAAAAAGTTAAAGATTTTTTTGCATAAAAATGCACATTTAAATAGGAAGAAACCAATAAAAATACATAAATTCAAGAAAAAAGAATGTAAAATCCATAAAAATTACGTATTGCATATTATGCATAAAAGATGTATAATTGTTACATCTTATGAGAGAACATTCCGATTTCAGGAGGAGAGAAAAATGATCAAAGCAGGAATTATCGGAGCGACTGGTTATGCAGGAAATGAACTTGCAAGACTGCTCCTTGGACATAAAGAAGTAGAAGTGGCATGGTATGGTTCAAGAAGCTATATTGATCAGAAATATGCAGATGTTTATCAGAACTTTTTCAAACTGGTAGATGCAAAATGTATGGATGACAATATGGCTGCACTTGCGGATGAGGTAGATGTGATTTTTACTGCAACACCACAGGGGCTTTGTGCATCTCTTGTAAATGAAGAGATCCTTTCCAAAGCCAAGGTGATTGATCTGAGTGCGGATTTCCGTATTAAAGATGTAAAGAAATATGAAAAATGGTATGGCATCGAGCACAAAGCTCCACAGTTTATTGATGAGGCTGTTTACGGATTGTGTGAGATCAATCGTGAGGATATTAAGAAAGCAAGACTGATCGCTAATCCGGGATGCTATCCGACATGTTCGACATTATCAATCTATCCACTTCTCAAAGAAGGACTGATCGATCCGAATACGATCATCATTGATGCAAAATCCGGTACATCAGGAGCAGGAAGGGGGGCAAAGGTTCCGAACCTTTACTGTGAAGTAAATGAGAACATCAAGGCGTATGGTGTAGCGACTCACCGTCATACACCGGAGATCGAGGATCAGCTGGGATATGCATGCGGTCAGGAGGTTCTGATCAATTTTACGCCACATCTGATTCCGATGAACAGAGGAATTCTGGTGACCGCATATGCTTCTCTGAAGAAAGAAGTTTCCTATGAAGAAGTAAGGGCCGCTTATGATAAATATTATGCAGATGAAACATTCATCCGTGTTCTGGACAAGGATGTATGCCCGCAGACAAAATGTGTAGAGGGCAGCAACTACGTAGATGTCAACTTCAAGATTGACCTGAGAACCAGACGTGTCATTATGATGGGTGCGATCGACAATCTTGTAAAAGGTGCAGCAGGACAGGCTGTACAGAATATGAACCTGATGTTCGGTTTCGATGAAGCGGAAGGTCTTCATCAGATTCCGATGCTTCCGTAAAGAAACAAGAACACAGGGATATTCCATATGACGAGGAGGAATATATTATGAAGATCATTACAGGTGGAGTTACAGCAGCAAAAGGTTTTCAGGCAGCATCCACAGCTGCGGGAATCAAATATCAGGGAAGAACTGATATGGCAATGGTATATAGTGAGAAACCGTGTGTGGCAGCAGGTACTTTTACGACAAATATTGTGAAGGCAGCACCGGTAAAATGGGATCAGGAGATTGTTTATCAGCATCCGAGTGCCCAGGTGATCATCTGTAACAGTGGTATTGCCAATGCATGTACCGGTGAAGAGGGATTCAGTTACTGCCGGGCCACTGCAAAAGCAGCAGCGGAAACTTTGAATGTGGATGAAAACAGTGTACTGGTAGCATCTACAGGTGTTATCGGTATGCAGCTTCCAATCCAGAAACTGGCGGATGGTGTCAAAGCAATGGCACCGAAGCTTCAGGGAACTCTGGAAGCTGGAAATGAAGCGGCAAAAGCAATCATGACTACAGATACAAAGGAAAAAGAAGTTGCAGTACAGATTGAAGTCGGTGGAAAGACAGTTACCATTGGCGGCATGTGCAAAGGTTCCGGAATGATCCATCCGAATATGTGTACCATGCTTGGGTTTGTCACTACAGATGCGTGCATTTCCAAACAGCTTCTGCAGGAAGCATTAAGCCAGGATGTTAAGGATACGTATAACATGGTATCCGTTGATGGTGATACTTCTACAAATGATACTGTTCTTTTACTTGCAAATGGAATGGCGGAGAATCCGGAGATCAATGAGAAGAATGAAGATTATCAGAAATTCTGCGAGGCTTTGAACTATATCAATACCACACTTGCAAAGAAAATTGCCGGTGACGGTGAGGGAGCAACTGCACTGTTTGAGGTCAGGATCATTGGAGCAGAGAGTAAGGAACAGGCAGTAACTTTAAGTAAATCCATCGTTACTTCTTCTCTTACAAAGGCTGCAATCTATGGACATGATGCAAACTGGGGAAGAATTCTCTGTGCAATGGGATATTCAGGCGCACAGTTTGATCCGGAAAAAGTAGACCTGTATTTTGAAAGTAAAGCAGGTAAGATTCAGATCATTGAAAATGGTGTGGCAGTTGATTACAGTGAAGAAGAAGCAACCAAGATCCTTTCTGAAGATGCAGTGACGGCAATCGCTGATGTAAAGATGGGGGACTGTACAGCAACTGCATGGGGCTGTGACCTTACTTATGATTATATTAAGATCAATGCGGATTACAGGTCATAACAGGTTTTAGAATATATAATGAGGAGAAATAAAAATGGTAAATCAGAAATATCTGGACAAGGCCGAGACTCTTATTGAGGCTCTTCCTTATATACAGCGTTTTAATCGTAAGATCGTAGTAGTAAAATATGGTGGAAGTGCCATGCTGGATGAAGAACTGAAGGCAAATGTCATTAAAGATGTTGTTCTTCTGAAACTGATCGGATTCAAACCGATCATCGTTCATGGCGGTGGTAAGGAAATTAGCCGCTGGGTGAACAAAGTCGGCATGGAACCGCGTTTTATCAATGGCCTTCGCGTAACAGACAAGGATACCATGGAAATTGCAGAAATGGTTCTTGCAAAGGTAAATAAAGAACTGGTTACTCTGGTGGAATCTCTTGGTGTGCAGGCAGTCGGTATCAGCGGAAAAGACGGTGGACTGCTTCAGTGCCACAAGAAACTTTCCAATGGAGAGGATATTGGATATGTTGGTGATATCGAAAAAGTAAATCCGAAGGTTCTGCAGGATCTTCTGGAAAGAGATTTCCTTCCGATCGTATTTCCGATTGGTTATGACACAAACTTTGATTCTTATAATATCAATGCAGATGATGCAGCATGTGCGATCGCAGAAGCAGTACATGCAGAAAAACTTGTATTCCTCTCTGATATTGAAGGGGTATACAAAGACAAAGATGATCCGAACACACTGATTTCTGAGCTGCATGTACATGAAGCAGAAAAACTGATCAGCGAAGGTTATGTAGGAGGCGGAATGATTCCGAAACTGCAGAATTGTATCGATGCGATCGAAGAAGGGGTAAACAGAGTACATATTCTGGATGGACGCATTCCACACAGCCTTCTTCTGGAAATCTTTACAAATAAAGGTATCGGTACTGCTATTTTGAGAGAGGACGGGGAGAAATACTACGATGAGCATGAATGAACAGATGAATCATGCAGAAGAAAGCATTCTGCATACATATAACCGTTTTCCGGTCATGTTTGACCATGGAGAGGGATGCTACCTCTATGACACAGAAGGCAAAAAATATCTTGATTTTGCTGCCGGAATTGCAGTAAATGCACTGGGATATCATTATCCGGGATATGATGACGCACTCAAGAGTCAGATCGACAAGCTGACACATATTTCAAATCTCTATTACAATGAACCAATGAGTGAAGCGGGAGAGAAACTGATCAAAGCCAGTGGACTCAGTAAAGCATTCTTTACAAACAGTGGTACAGAGGCAATTGAGGGCGCTCTCAAGGCTGCACGTAAATATTCTTATACCAAATATGGCAAAGAAGCAGGAAGATTTGAGATTATCGCGATGAATCATTCCTTCCATGGCAGAAGCATGGGAGCTCTTTCTGTAACAGGAACAGAACATTACAGAGAGCCATTTGAACCACTGATCGGCGGTGTGAAGTTTGCAGACTTCAATGATCTGGAGAGTGTGAAGGCACAGATTACAGATAAAACCTGTGCAGTCATTACAGAAGTCGTACAGGGTGAAGGAGGAATTTATCCGGCTCAGAAGGAATTCCTGGAGGGTCTTCGCGCACTTTGCGACGAAAAGGACATTATTCTGATCTTTGATGAGATTCAGTGCGGCATGGGACGAACTGGATATTATTTTGCATGGCAGTCTTATGGTGTACAGCCAGACGTGATGACGTGCGCCAAAGCACTTGGGTGCGGTGTTCCGGTTGGAGCTTTCGTTCTTGGTGAAAAAGCAGCAGCAGCGTCTCTGGTGCCGGGAGATCATGGTACAACTTATGGTGGAAATCCTTTCGTATGTGCAGCAGTCAGCAAGGTATTTGATATCTTTGAACAGGATAACATTCTTGCACATGTGCAGGAACTTACACCATATCTTGAGGAAAAACTGGATGCACTTGTGGATAAATGCCCGATTGTTGCAGCGCGTCGTGGAAAAGGTTTTATGCAGGGACTGGTGATCGAAGGTACGACAGTTGGAAGTGTTGTAACAAAAGCACTTGCGAATGGACTTCTTGTGATCTCGGCAGGGAGTGATGTGCTTCGCCTCGTTCCTCCGCTTGTTATCACAAAAGAACATATCGATGAAATGATCGAGAAATTAGAAAAGAGCCTGGCTTAATGCCGGGCTCTTGCCTGTTCTGAAAAATTCTTAAATTCTGTACAGTTCTGTACCATTCACTTCATAATGATTATTTCATACTGTCGAGATCAATATGTTTCTTGATCGCTGCAAAACTTTCGCTACTGATCACATGTTCGATCTTGCATGCATCGCTTGCTGCAACAACCGGATTAACGCCAAGCTTCTCAAGCCACTCGGAAAGGAAAAGATGACGTTCGTAGATTTTCTCTGCGGTAGCAAGACCGGATTCTGTCAGATAAAGATATCCTTCCGGAGATACAGTGATCTGATCTGTCTCGCGGAGCTTCTTCATTGCGACGCTGACGCTGGATTTTTTGAAACCAAGCTCAGCGGCAACATCAACAGAACGCACGACAGGATGTGACTTGCTTAAGATAAGAATTGTTTCAAGATAGTTTTCGGCGGATTCGTTTGTATGCATCCATTACACCCCAATTTCTGTTCATGATCTAATGGAAAATGATTTCTCATTTCTCATTTAATTGCTTTAAAATTTAAGATTCTCACTCAAATTTATAGTATTTCTATAATATCATATTTTATAGCTAGGGACAACAAAAATGCATAAATACACTTATAAATAATTGTATAAAAGTTACTGTGAACAGTAACATATAAAACCGATAAAATTCAGAGATGCAGAAGTTCCTTGAGCCAAACATTGGTTATATACTACAAATATAAGTTTGAAATAACGGATTGAAGTTATACATGACAAATGATAGTTTTATTAAACGAAAAAAAGTACTTGACAGCTCACAAACGTTAGCATATACTAACCCATGTAAGAAAAAGTAAATGGTGTTTAACTGTGAACTTTTTTTGATAAAGAAAATAATTCTCAATAAAGACTATAAAAGAAAGTGAGCTGATACATATGATGCCTATCACAATGGCTGGAATCGGAGAAAAATGTAAGATTCAGAAAATAGGTGGAAACGAAGAAACAAGACGTTTTCTGGCGAATCTTGGATTTGTCAATGAGGCTGAAGTGAGTATCGTTTCTGCAATCGGCGGAAATGTGATCGTGAACATCAAAGATGCACGTGTAGCAGTTAATTCAGATATGGCAAAGCACATATTTATATAAATTTTATAACGGAAAGGAGACAGAACGATGACTTTAGGTGATGCAAAAGTTGGAAGTACCGTTGTTGTAACAAAGATTGAAGGAGACAGCGCGTACAAACGTCGTATCATGGACATGGGAATCACAAAAGGAAGCGAACTGTATATCAGAAAAGTTGCTCCGCTTGGAGATCCTGTAGAGATCACTGTTAGAGGTTATGAGTTATCTGTAAGAAAGAACGATGCTCAGTGCGTACAGGTAAAGTAAGTACGCTGTAGTGTTCTGTAAGAACTATTATGAAAAATGCAACTGTGGAGAAGAACGCAGTTACAATAAGAGGGATTAAGGAGGTAAGAAAAAATGGCAATTAAGATTGCACTTGCCGGCAACCCGAACTGTGGTAAAACAACAATGTTCAACGCATTAACGGGCGCTAACCAGTACGTAGGAAACTGGCCGGGAGTTACTGTAGAGAAAAAAGAAGGTAAATTAAAGGGAAAGAAAGGAAAGGGCGAAGACATTATCGTAACGGACCTTCCTGGTATTTATTCCCTTTCACCATACACACTGGAAGAAGTAGTCAGCCGTGACTATGTCCTCAAAGAGAATCCAGATGTGATCATTGACCTTGTCGATGCAACAAATATCGAGCGTAACCTGTATCTGACCACTCAGCTGATCGAGACAGGTGTTCCGGTTGTTATTGCACTGAACATGGCTGATCTTCTTGAAAAAAGAGGAATCAAGATTGACACCAAGCGTCTTTCCATGCTGCTTGACTGCCCGATCATTGAGACATCTGCGCTGAGAGGGGAAGGCCTTGACAAATTGATCGACGAGGCTGTCAAAGTTGCAAAGAGCAGCAAAGTTGATCTTCCAAAAGAAATCTTCTCCAAAGATATGGAAGCAGCTATCGACGAAGTAAAAGGTGTTCTTCCTACATCTGTTACAGATGATAAGAAGAGATGGTATGCGGTTAAGTTCCTTGAGAATGATGAAAAAGTAAAAGAGGCTATGAAGCTTTCTGCTTCCGGACAGTCTCTGGTTGATACAAAACGTCAGGAACTTGAAAAACAGCATGACGATGACATGGAAAGTATCGTAACAGACGAAAGATACAAATTCATCCAGAAGATCGTTAATACGACGGTTAAAAAAGCAAAAGATAAACTGACTGTATCCGATAAGATCGACCGTATCGTTACCAACCGTATTCTTGGTATCCCGATCTTTGTTGCAGTTATGTGGCTTGTATATTATGTGTCCGTAACAACAGTCGGAACATTCGTAACAGACTGGACAAATGATGTATTTGTAGTAGCTATTCAGGACTTCTTTACAAACATCCTTACCAGCATCGGTGCCGGTGACCTGGTAATGGGACTTGTAGTTGATGGTATCATCGGTGGTCTTGGTGCAGTACTTGGATTCGTTCCTCAGATGGCAATTCTGTTCCTGTTCCTGTCCATCCTTGAAGACTGTGGTTACATGGTACGTATTGCATTCGTTATGGACCGTGTATTCCGTCACTTCGGACTTTCCGGTAAGAGCTTCATTCCGCTCCTTATTTCTTCTGGATGCGGTATCCCTGGAATCATGGCTTCCAAGACCATCGAGCAGGATAATGACAGACGTCTTACTATCATGACAGCAACATTTATTCCTTGTGGTGCAAAACTTCCGGTTATCGCTCTTATGGGTGGTGTAATTGCTGGTGAGACCGCAGGATATGCAGAGAGCTCCTTTATCGCTCCTCTGATGTACTTTATCGGAATCGTAGCTGTACTTGTAGCAGCGATCATTCTTAAGAAAACAAAACCGTTCTCCGGTAAACCGGCTCCGTTCGTAATGGAGCTTCCGCAGTATCATATTCCGCAGGCTAAGACAGTTCTCCTTCACGTATGGGAAAGACTGAAAGGCTTCATCATCAAAGCTGGTACAATCCTGTTCCTTGCTTGTGTAGTAATGTGGTTCCTTGGTGGATTTGGATTCACAGATGGTGGATTCGGTATGGTAGAAGACAGCGCAGACAGCCTTATGGCAGCAATTGGCGGTGTGATCGCTCCGATCTTCGCACCACTTGGATTTGGCGAGTGGCAGCCGGTAGCAGCTTCTATCTCCGGTTTCACAGCAAAAGAAGCTATCGTATCTACAATGGGTGTCCTGGCTAACGTAGCTGGTGATACAGAAGATGCAGTAAACGTTGCAGCAGGTGTTGCAAGCTGGTTCCCGACAGGAATCGCAGCTTTCTCCTTCCTGATGTTCAACCTTCTTGATTCTCCTTGCCTTGCAGCTATCGCAACAATGGCAAAAGAAATGAACGACAAGAAATGGTTCTGGTTCGCAATTCTCTTCCAGAACGTATTCGCTTACATCGTTTGCCTCTGCTTCTATCAGATCGGTTCTTTCGTAACTGGTGGAGCATTTGGTATCGGTACTGTAGTAGGATTCGTAGTACTTATCGCAATGCTGTTCCTGCTGTTCAGACCAGATCCATACAAAGATCAGAAAGTTTATTCCAAACGTTCTGTACAGGCATAAGAAATTATGAAATAATAAAGGGGCTGGATGCAGTTGATGTGTCCGGCCTCTGTTTTCACTTTATATGACTGGCAGTATTTAAAGAGAGGATGAGTGAAATGCTGGCAAATATTATTATCATGGCTTTGATCCTTGGATATTGTGCATACATAATCTACAAAAATGTAAAAAATGCCAAAGAAGGCAAACACATGGGCTGCAGTGGATGCAGCGGCAACTGTGGAAGCTGCGGCGGATGCAGCGGGGCTGCTTTCAACAAAAGTACTGCGCAGTCTTCTAAAAAACGTCTGAAATAGGAGGTGCTGTATGGGAAATTCAACAGGATCCACGATGTATATGTTCGGTGCAGTCATTGTTATTTACATTGTAGGAATGCTGCTCTATCAGGGATTTCAGTGGATCAAGAAAAAAAGAGCACAGAAAAAGGACGAAGAGTTCAGAAACAGTGAAAAATAACAGCAGATATTAAAGTGTATAAAAATACCGAGATCCGTATATGCTGATATTAAACAGGATAAAGAGACTGGAATTGATAAACCAGTCTCTTTTTATTGCATTGCATATTGCGGAGGGATATTACTATGTGGGGATTTCTTGCAGCACTGATCTCAGGTGCATTGATGAGTATTCAGGGAGTTTTTAATACGGAAGTGACGAAACAGAGCAGCCTGTGGGTATCGACGGGCTGGGTGCAGCTCTCGGCTTTTGCAGTCTGCGTTGCCGCGTGGCTTTTTACAGGGCGGCAGAGCGTTTCTGCGTTATGGCAGGTGGAGAATAAATACACACTTCTTGGAGGCGTGATCGGAGCATTTATCACGATCACCGTGATCCAGAGCATGGGCGCACTCGGTCCTGCAAAAGCAGCCATGCTGATCGTGATCTCGCAGCTGATCGTTGCATATCTGATCGAACTGATGGGGCTTTTTGGCGTGGATAAAGAGCCTTTTGAGTGGAGAAAAGTCCTGGGAATGCTGATCGCGATCGCCGGGATCGTGATCTTTAAATGGCAGAAATAAGGGTAATCCTGGAAGAATAGAAGTTTCCTATTGTAAAACACAGGGGAATTGGGTAAAATAAGACATGGTCAAGTATATACCGGGGGAGACTGCTTTAATATAGAAGGGAGTGAACCGGTATTATCACAAAATCAATAAGAAAATACTGTACAGTGCTTTTGTCGATCGCGCTTTTTACAGGGATTTTCTGTGCGGGATGTGGCGCGAGAAGTGATGAGATATTGCTTGAAAGCCAGGAAGATACTTCTGATACTGTAGAAGAAACAGAGCAGGAGGAAAGAGAGATGACTGACGAAATTCCGTCAGTGACACCTGAACCGCAGGAAATTTTTGTGGATGTCTGTGGCGCTGTGAATCAGCCGGGAGTCTATGAGATGGATCCGGACAGCCGTGTTTTTCAGGCGATCGAGGCAGCGGGAGGAATGACGGAAGAGGCTTCCGGAATTTCTGTCAATCAGGCACAGCCACTCAGTGACGGACAGCAGGTTTATGTACCGACTGTTCAGGAAGCAGAGGAGGGCAGTTTTGTTCCGGCGGTACCTGAGACTACAGGAACGGGAGAAAGCATGGGTACAGAAGATGGAATTGTCAATCTGAATACAGCAGATGCCGAGACGCTCAAGACACTGTCAGGCATCGGAGATTCCAAGGCACAGGCGATCCTTGCATACAGGGAGGAACACGGAGGTTTTTCCAGCATCGAGGAGATCATGCAGGTCCCCGGAATCAAAGAAAGTACCTTTTCAATGATAAAGGATAAGATTGCAGTAAAATAAGGAGAATGGAATGAGCAGAAAAGTTTTAGTAGTAGATGACGAAAAACTGATCGTAAAAGGAATCCGCTTTAATCTGGAACAGGACGGAATGGAAGTGGACTGTGCTTACGATGGAGAAGAAGCGGTGGAGAAGGCGAAGGAGAATAAATACGACATTATCCTTCTGGACCTGATGCTGCCGAAGATGGACGGGCTGGAAGTATGCCAGCAGATCCGGGAATTTTCCAATGTGCCGATCGTTATGCTTACTGCCAAAGGCGAAGACATGGACAAGATCCTGGGACTGGACTACGGTGCAGATGATTATATCACCAAACCGTTCAACATCCTTGAGGTCAAGGCACGTATCAAAGCCATTATGCGTCGTGCCCGTTCTGAACATGAAGAGAAAGAAAAAGCAAAGACAATCCAGGCAGGTGACCTTAAGCTGGACTGCGAGAGCCGTCGTGTATTTATTGCAGACAGAGAGATCAATCTGACAGCGAAGGAATTTGATGTGCTGGAACTTCTGGTATTCAACCCGAACAAGGTTTACAGCCGTGAGAATCTTCTGAATATCGTATGGGGATATGAATATCCGGGTGATGTCCGTACTGTCGATGTACATATCCGCCGTCTTCGTGAAAAAATTGAGGCGAATCCCAGTGAGCCGAAGTATGTACACACCAAATGGGGCGTAGGATACTATTTCCAGGCATAACCCATGGTAACGAAAAAAAAGACAAAATTTTTTAAAAGTCTGCGTTTTCGTATCTTTATTATCCTTATTATTCTGGGAATCGTGCCGGGAATTATCGTGACACAACTGATGATACACTATTACGAAAATCAGGCAGTGGAAGTAAGTGTGAGTGCAGTACGCACAGAATGCGCGATTCTCTGCGACCAGATCATCAAGGAAAATTATCTCAATGACTCCAGCTCCGAGGCTGTCAACAGCAAGCTGGAGTTATTGTCTAATGTCTATGGCGGCAGAATCCTTGTGGTTGACAGAGATTTCAAGATAGTCAGAGATACCTATCATGTGGAAGAGGGCAGAACTCTTGTTTCGTCCAAGGTGATACGCTGTTTTAAGAATGGTGATTCTGACGAGTTTAAAAAGATCGGACAGATGATCGAACTGGTAGTTCCGGTCAAAAGTGCAGATGTGTCTCAGGTTCAGGGAGCCATGCTGGTGAATATTTCCGGAAGTGAGATCGCTGCCATAGCAGGAGATCTGGAGCAGAAAGGAATCCTGATCATCTGTATTATTATTGTATTATCGCTGTTTCTGGCGTATATCCTGTCGACTGTCCTGGTAAAACCGCTTGCGAGAGTTACCAAGGCAATTGAAGACCTGACAGATGGCTATCAGCAGGACGAGATCAGTGTGCCGGACTATACAGAGACAGAACTTATCACAGATGCCTTTAACAAGATGCTTGCCAGAATGAAAGTTCTGGATGAGTCACGATCGGAGTTTGTATCAAATGTCTCTCATGAACTCAAGACTCCGATGACTTCCATGAAAGTCCTCGCAGATTCTCTGGTAGGACAGCAGGGTGTCCCGGAGGATCTGTATCAGGAGTTTATGCGTGACATCACAGCGGAGATCGACCGTGAGAACAGGATCATCACTGATCTTCTGACGCTGGTCAAGATGGATAAGAAAAACGCAGATCTTCAGATCCAGCATATGTCGATCAACCAGCTGCTGGAGGATATCCTGAAGCGCCTGCGTCCGATCGCGGACAAGAGAAACATCGATCTGATTCTTGACAGTTTCCGCCCGGTGGAGGCAGATGTGGACGAGCTGAAATTTACATCTGCGATCAGTAACCTGGTAGAAAATGCGATCAAGTACAATGTAGACGACGGATGGGTAAGAGTGTCGCTGGATGCGGATCACAAGTTCTTCTATGTGACAGTTGCTGATTCCGGAATGGGTATTCCGGAGGATTCTCTGAGCCGTATCTTTGAGAGATTTTACAGGGTGGATAAGTCTCATTCCAGAGAGATCGGAGGAACAGGACTTGGCCTTGCGATCACGAGAAGTACGATCGGCATGCATCATGGAGTGATCAAGGTATTCAGCAAAGAAGGGGAAGGAACTACTTTTTCCGTTCGTGTCCCACTGTCATATATTCCGTAGGAGGTGCCGGATGAAGAGAATATCAAAAGTGCTTCTTCTGGCGCTGATGGTCTGTACCTTGTTTGCAGGATGCAGCATAGAAACCATACAGTCAAAGAAAGAAGACAGTAAATATAATTTTTATTATCTCAATACAAATGAGACTGCGCTCAAGAGTGAACCCTATGAGCCAAAAGAAGAAACAAAAGAATACATGGTAAAAGCTCTGTTACAGAAATTAGGGAACGGAGAAGTACCGGAAGACGGAATCAGTCTTCTTCCGGAAAATGTTTCTGTAAGTTCTTATGATCTGCAGGATAATCTGCTGATTATAGATTTCAGCAAAGAATATTCAGAAATGAGCAAGGTAAGGGAAGTTCTTACCAGAGATGGAATTGTCCAGACATTTCTGCAGATACCGGATATTGCGAAGATCCGTTTTACAGTGGCAGGTCAGCCGCTTAAAGACTCCAGAAACCAGGAGATCGGGGATATGACGGACAGTACATTTGTGGAAGTATCAAAGAAAAATGAGGACAACTATCGATACGATACGTTTACCTTGTATTTTGCAGACAAGAGCGGCAAGAGACTTCTGAAAGAAACAAGAAATGTTTGTTACAGAAGGACGCTCCCAAAAGAGCGTGTTGTTCTGGAACAGCTTGCCAAGGGACCTTTGGAGGACGGACATTATGCAACGATTCCAGAGAATACTATGGCGATCAATGTGATTACGGCAGACAGAATTTGTTATCTTGACCTGAACAGTGAGTTCCAGGATGCAGCATTGGATGTGGCAGAAAATATTTCTGTTTATTCGGTGGTGAATTCCATTGTGGATTCCTGTGAGGCGGATAAGGTACAGATTTCCATTGAAGGAAACAGTGGAGGAAACTTCCAGAAGAATCTGCCGCTCTACAAATTTTATGAAAAAAACAAAGACCTTGTAATTCCGGATGAGGACGAGGAATCATAAGGCATTTCTATACAGAAAGGACAGGGAATGCGTAAAAGACCAGTGTGTTGTGCGTGCGTGTTCCTGATGTTGTGTCTGTGTATTCTGGACCTGGCAGGGATTCCTGTTATAAGAGGGAATCCGCTGCCGCGTGAGGTCCGGGAATATATAGAGTCACATCCATCGGCTGTGATCTGCGGGGAAGTACAGCGGTGCCAGGACACGGAATATTCTCTTTCTGTCTATCTTAAACAAGTCTTTCTGCTCTGTCAGTCAGAGCAAATTCCCATCAGAAATATAAGAGTGTTTTTGGAGAAAAATGCAAAAGAAAATTTGAAAACAGGTATGGTTATCCAGGTCGGTGGTGAGCTGGAGCGGGTTTCTGCACCCAGAAATCCAGGCGAATTTGATTCGCAGCAGTACTATGCCTGCCAGGGAATTTATTATTTCCTGAAAAATGGAATTATACAGAAAAAAGGCAGGAATTATTCAAAGTATGGACAGTTCCTGACAGAACTTCGGGGGCGAATCGGCGAAATCCTGCAGGAAACAGCGGGAGAGGATGCGGGAATCTACCAGGCGATGTTGCTGGGAGAAAAAAGCGGTCTGGATGAGGAGGTGAGGCTGCGGTATCAGATGGCGGGGATGGTGCATATCCTGGCTATTTCCGGACTACACATCAGCGTACTCGGAATGGGAATGTTTTCGTTACTCAAGAAGCTTTCATTTGGCAATGGATGGGCAGGATTTCTTTCACTGAGTGTGATCCTTCAGTATGGGATGCTGACAGGAAGCAGTGTGTCCGCAATGCGCGCTGTCTGCATGTTTGTGCTGGCAGTCGGAGCGCGGATTCTGGGGAGAAGCTATGATTTTCTGACTGCACTGGCTGTGTCTGCGATACTTTTGCTGCTCGATACACCGGCGTACCTGTACAGCAGCAGCTTCCTGCTTTCATTCGGGGCAGTGACAGGTCTGGGGATCGTGGCACCTGCTCTGAACCGTCTGGTGGGCAGTGAGCGTGCGTGGGTCAAAACACTTCTGTCATCCTTTGCCGTGCAGCTTACAACGCTGCCGGTGCTTCTTCGGATGTATGGTGAGGTATCAGTTCTGGGAATCGTTTTGAATCTGGCCGTGCTTCCTACGGTAAGTGTGGTGCTGATCTGCGGATTGTGTTGTGTGGCTGTTGGATTTATGAGTATTTCCGCTGCCGGGATCTGTCTGATTCCGGGAAAAATCCTGCTGATGCTTTACGAGAAACTTTGCGTGCTGGCAGGGGCCGTTCCGTTTTGTACATGGATCGGCGGCGCGCCGGAGATATGGCAGTGCGTGGTGTATTATGTCCTTCTGTTTGGCGGGATACAGATCGCTTTGTTCCTGAAGGAAAAAGGAGCGTACCGTGTGTGGAGAGTCCTGTCGAGAGGGATTTGTGTTGCTGTTGTCTGTGTGAGCATTTTTATTCTGGGATTCCGACAGAAAAATCTGATTTCAATCACCTGTCTGGATATCGGACAGGGGGACGGGATCGTGATACAGCTTCCAGGCGGCAAAACGGTCATGGTGGATGGTGGAAGTAGCAGTAAGAAAAAGGTTGCGTCGTATCAGATCCTTCCATATCTGAAAAATCAGGGGATTTCGGTGGTGGATGCCATGCTGATCTCACATACGGATCTTGATCATATCAGTGGCGTACAGGAACTGCTGACGTTGAAGGAAAAACATCTCACAACACTGCGTATAAAAAATCTGCTCCTCCCGGACTGGAAGGCACCGGAGGAGGTCTATTATGAACTGGAGGAGCAGGCGAAGAGGTGCGGGATTTCTGTGCTGAGGCTTCATCAGGGGCAGAAACTGCGGTTTGGGGATGGCTCTCTGGAAATCCTGTCGCCAGAGACAGGTGCGAAGGGGACGGATGTAAATGAAGAAGGGATTGTGATGGAACTACGGTACGGGAAATTCCGGGGGCTTTTTACTGGTGATATCGGAGCGGAGACGGAGAAAAAGCTGCTTCCGAAACTTGATGATGTGAATTTTCTTAAAGTAGGGCATCATGGGTCACGGTATTCTACCTGCCAGGAATTTCTGGATAAGATAAAGCCGGAACTTGCGGTGATCTCCTGCTCGGAATCCAATACGTATGGGCATCCGTCACCGGAAACGACGGCACGTCTTGAAGAGAACGGGATCCGGACGGAATATACGATGAAAAACGGGGCGATCACGGTTTATACAGATGGGCATTCTATACGTATGAAAACTTTTTGTAACGAAAAAACAGCGTAGAATCTACAGCTGTTTTGTAGTATGATAAACAGGAAAATAAATCAGAAGGAGGTGGAAGACATGGAGCGTATGCGAAAGACGGTTTTGTATCTGACATCATTCCTGCTTTTGGGGTGTCTTGGGTGGGTGTTTTTTCATGCATTGTGTACCATTCCCCAGGCAAAAAACATACTGAAAAACAGAACGGTGTTTCCACTGATCCTGGCAGGAAGTATATTTCTGCTGCTGTTGTTTGTGAAATTGGCAGACTGGTGCCGCTCATGGAAAAAACATACACTTATGAAGGCAACTGCCATTGTTTTCCTCCTGATTCTGGTATTACAGTTCCTGTATCTGTATTATGTGCGTTACTGGGTAGGGTATGATAACCTTCTGGTTCTGGATGAAGCCTGGTATATGCAGACGGATGGACATATTTCACCGGATTTTTATGATTCGTATTTTCAGCGTTATCCACATAATCATCCGGTTACGATTTTGCTGTACTGGGTTCTCAAAGCTGCGGGAAAACTGGGAGTATCCGGTTTATACTGGCCTTCTCATCTTCTGGGACTAGTAAGCATTGATCTTGCGCTGCTGTTCATGTGGAAACTGGCATGTGAAACTGAGAATATCCATCGGGGATTTCTTGTGGCGGTTCTGAGTCTTTTTGATCCGATTATTTATATATGGATTCCGTGGCATTATACAACTGTATGCCTGCTTCCGTTTCTGAGTGCGGGAATTTATTTCGGATGGAAGACGTGGAAAGCGGTGAATTTACGAAGTCAGATAATCTATGCGGCATGTACGGGGATTTTTACTGCGGTCGGAATGAGAATCCGGATAACAGAGGGAATCCTTCTGATTGCGTTTCTGATCATGGCAGTCTGTGTGAAAGGCTGGAATCGGTGCAGACTGGCTGCATGTCTGATTCCTTTTCTGGTGATATGTGGTCTGACTTGGGCCGGGACAGGCATGCTTCGAAATCATTATGCAGATTTTGACAGTTCCGATAAAGCATTTCCACCGGCTCATTTTGTAATGATGGGAGTTGGAGGAGATGGAACTTACAAAAAGAAAGATGTAGAATTTACAGCCCGGATCCCCGGAGAAGAAGCAAAGACAAAAGCAGATCTGCAGGAAGCAGGGAAAAGAATCAGAAATCTGGGTGTAAAAGGTACAATTTCTCTTGCGGGAGAAAAAATGCTGACTGTCTGGCAGGATGGTTCCTGCGGGTTTCAGTCGGAATGGCTTTATCCATTGAAAGATTCCAGAGCTTTTCAATATATTTGTGGAGAAAAAAATGATCTGTTTCTATACTGGGCGCAGATTTTTTATGTGATGCTTCTGTTTCTGACGCTGGCAGGAACGGCTGCATCTATGATAAGTGGAAGGATGGGCACAGGAATGCTATTGAGGCTTGTGCTGCTTGGAAATATTCTTTTCTATCTGATGTGGGAGGCACAGAACCGTTACAGTATTGGAATGGTGGGAATACTGCTTTTTCTTGCCGCAGATGGATGCCGTTTGCTGCAGAATGGGGAACTGAAAACAGAACATATTGTGCCGGTTTTGATCCGAAAAAGAGGCTGGGGAGCAGTAACTGCAATCCTGGCTGTGATGCTGGCGATTTTGCTGTACAGACCGTTGTTTGTGGAAGAAACGGAGTGGAGAGAGTTTTCTGTCCGGAATATTTACCGGGTGGGACAGAATCTTCAGGATATTGTTTCTGGTGACAGGGTTACGCAGACATTTGTGGCTTCATCGGCGTTTGATCACATTCTGGTACAGGGCTATCTCAAAAATGGTGCAGTACCGGACGGTGGGTGTCAGATGCTGATTCAGGATGAAGAAGGGAAGAAACTGGCAGAAGCATTTCTGAGTGCACAGCAGATTGCAGAAACTCAGCTTGATTTTACATTTGACCCAATTGTGCCGGATGGGGAAACTGTTTATACGATTGTTATTGAGCCGAAAGGAATCAGAGAAAATCATGCGCTGCAGCTGTATCGTTTCAACAGTTCTATGGATCTGTATCCGGCTGGAAAACTGAGTTGTAATGGCAGAGAAGAGAACGGGAATCTTATTTTTTCTGTTTATGAGGAAAGAACAGGGACAATTTTCAGGAGGATTTTTTTGTGAAAAATTTACAGGAAGATATCAAGACAGGGAATTTCAGGCGAGTGTATCTTTTGTGCGGGGATGAAGCCTATCTGAAGATCCAGTACAAGGATAAACTGATAAAAGCTCTGAATCCGGATGACGATACAATGAATTTCAGCAAATATGAGGGAAAGGGAATCGAAGTGAGGGAGATGATCGATCTCTGTGAAACGATGCCTTTTTTTGCGGATTACAGGGTGATTCTTGTGGAAAACTCTGGGTTTTTTAAGAACAAGTGTGATGAACTTGCTGATTATGTAAAGACATTGCCGGATTATGTGCGGATGGTTTTTGTGGAAGAAGAAGTGGATAAACGAAGCCGTATGTACAAGGCAGTCAAGGCTGAAGGGCGAATCGTGGAGTTCGCAAAACAGGATGAAAAAACTCTGATGAGATGGGCAGCAGGAATCCTCGGACGTGAGGGACGAAAGATCACGACACGTGATATGGAGTTTCTTCTGACGAAGACAGGGACGGACATGGGAAATATCCGGAATGAGCTGGAGAAGCTGATCATGTTTACGATGGGACGTGATGTGGTTACGGCAGAGGATATTGAGGAGATATGTACGACACGGACGGAGAATAAGATTTTTGAGATGGTCCGTGCAGTTACGGAGAAGAACCAGAGGAAAGCACTGGATCTCTACAATGACCTCCTGACCCTCAGGGAGCCACCGATGAGGATTCTGTTCCTTCTGTCAAAGCAGTTCCGACAGATGACGCTGGCAAAGAAGATGTCAGGAGAGGGTGCGGCGCAGAGTGAGATCGCATCAAGACTTGGTGTGCCGTCGTTTGCGGCACGGAATCTGCTGACCTGTGCACGGGCGTACAGTACGGAGGAGCTTGAACAGGCGGAAGTGGATTTTGTGGATTCGGAGGAAGCAGTGAAGACGGGCAGACTGCAGGATGTGCTGAGTGTGGAGCTGCTGATCGTGAAGTACAGCACCGGAAGATAAAAAAGAACAAATATGTAAAAAGAAAATGCTATACTGAGGCATCAAAAAGAATGGAGGCGGAAAAATGGTATTAGGGATTCTGGGGCTGGCAGCCATGATATTGTGCTGGGCTGCAGGCTCTTACTGGAAGAAGGTTTACTATTTAATATGGTTTTTATCTTTGCCGATGCCGATTTTTTGGTTTTTGTATAGCTTTTCGATGGATGAAGATGGCGATGGCGGGAGTTCTGGCGGGATAGAAGCGGTACTTACGGTAATAATCTTGATTATACTGGTAATAATATATGTAAAGGCAAGAAATCTGGGAGATGTAATTAATACATTTCTGCTGATGAATGTTAATATTTTGTTGATGATTTTATTGTCAGATTCTGGCTTTAGCAGATGGAACATGATAGTGTTTGTGATAACACTTCTGGCTTCGATAATCGCAGCAGTTGCCACATTTCGTGCAAAAGAGTATTCTTCAGTGTTGCCGAGTTCACTGCTTGCAGTAACATGGGGCAGATTCATGCTGGGTGTATTCGCCTTAGATTATGAAGAGATATACAGTTCCCTGGGGCTGACAAGTTTACCGGTGACTCTGGGCCTCGGAATTATACTGACAGCAGCAGGTTGTCTGCTACAGTTTTTTATCCTCAAAAAGACTGACATGGGAAAAAAGAAAAGAAACGTAATAAGTAATTTCTTGAAATAGAAGGAAAATGCCTTGAATAACTGCGTGTCGCATTCTCGTTACTTTCAGTGATGAGTTAGACACGCAAATTTTTTATAAAAAAATAGAAATAGGGAGTTTTATTGGACTTAATAAGGAGTATAATAGAAAACACAAGAACAAATAGGACTTATTTGTATCAGTACAAGATAGAAAGGTTAAGAAGCAGATATGAAGATTACATCCAGCTATGGTGTGGAATTACGAAAACAGAATATCCCGATCCGTCAGACGCTGGATGTCTACAGGTCTGCTGTTAGTTATCTGGTAGAAATTTATGCGCAGGTATGGGAAGAGCTGGAAGGAATTCTGGAAGCGAAGAAACGTTTCAATGAAGCAGAACATCTGATACATACAACGAAAAAGAATCAGGCCCGTTTTGATTTTGACATCCGTTTTCAAAAGATGCCTTCTTATCTGAGAAGGGCAGCCATCCAGCATGCGCTGGGAAGCGTATCCTCTTACAAAACTCGACTGGGATTGTGGGAAAAAACAGGTCAGAGAGAAAGTAAACCGAAACTTGTATATGAGAATCATGCCATGCCGGTCTTTTACCGTGATGTGATGTACCGGGAGGATAAGGAAGGGAAGGATGCTGCTTATCTGAAACTATATGATGGGCATGACTGGAAATGGTTCCATGTACGGTTAAGGCATACCGACATGGAGTATCTGAGAAAGAACTGGTCCGGGAAAAAGGCATCTGCTCCGACATTGGAGAAAAGGCACAGGAAATATTTTCTGCGTTTTTCTTATACGGAAGATGTGATACTCACAAAAGCACCAGTCGAAGAACAGATTATCTGCGGTGTAGATCTGGGGATCAACACCGATGCAGTCTGTACCATTATGCGGTCGGATGGAACTGTCCTGGGAAGAAAGT
>OGDN01001802.1_pt1 | contig 31674 bp, 30 predicted proteins | sample 1570271 | NCBI WGS metagenome assembly OGDN01 (sample SAMEA4384481, study PRJEB24528) | human gut metagenome | reverse complement strand
ATGGAAATCTTGCTCAGTCTCGCCTCTGTATATCGCATGGCAGCTGCGCCGTCACCATCGACGGAACCAAAATTTCCATGACCATCCACGAGTGGATAATGTGTGGACCATTCCTGTGCAAGATTTACCAATGCACCATAAATAGAGCTGTCACCGTGTGGATGATATTTACCCATGGTATCACCAACGATACGGGCACATTTACGGTGCGGCTTATCCGGTCCGTTATTCAATTCAATCATTGCATACAAAATACGTCTCTGAACCGGCTTCAAACCGTCTCTTACATCAGGGAGTGCTCTGGATGCAATAACTGACATCGCATAATCAATATAAGAGGTCTCCATTTTCTTACGAAGATCAACCTCATGAACTTTATCAAAGATATTCTCGTCCATTTTTTCCTCAACTTTCTGCTGATTCACATTAAAGCGTGAAAATCAGATCCAAATTCACAAATTACCAGGCGTCTGTTTATTAAATATCCAGATTAGTTACATACTGTGCATTTTCCTCAATAAATTCACGGCGTGGCTCTACCTTGTCACCCATGAGTGTGTTAAATACAACATCAATCTCAGATTCCGTTCCCTCTTCAATCGTCACACGCAGCAAAATACGCTTCTCCGGATCCATGGTGGTATCCCAGAGCTGTTCTGCGTCCATCTCGCCCAATCCTTTGTAACGCTGAATCTTGTTATTGCCGTCTCTGCCAATCTCAGTAAGGATCTCATCGAGTTCCTTGTCATCATAGGCATAACGAACCATTTTATTTTTCTCAATCTTGTAAAGTGGTGGCTTTGCAAGATACACATGTCCCTGACGGATCAGCTCCGGCATGAATCGATACAGGAAGGTCAGCATCAGAGTTGCAATATGCGCACCATCGACATCGGCATCGGTCATGATAACAATCTTGTCATAACGCAGCTTGCTGATATCAAAATCTTCATCGATACCTGTACCAAATGCAGTGATCATCGCTTTAATTTCTGCGTTGCCGAGAATACGATCCAGACGTGCTTTTTCTACATTCAGAATCTTTCCACGAAGAGGAAGTATTGCCTGCGTTGCACGGTTTCTGGCAGTCTTGGCACTTCCACCGGCGGAATCACCCTCTACGATGTAGATCTCGCAGTTCTTCGGATCCTTGTCACTGCAGTCGGCAAGTTTACCGGGAAGTGTTGTGCTGTCTAACGCTGTTTTTCTTCTGGTCAGATCTCTTGCCTTTCTTGCAGCATCTCTTGCTCTCTGTGCAAGCACTGCCTTATCGCAGATAATTTTTGCGATGGAAGGATTCTGCTCCAGAAAATATGTAAGCTGCTCCGATACAACGGATTCAACTGCTCCTCTCGCCTCGCTGTTTCCAAGTTTCTGTTTTGTCTGTCCCTCAAACTGAGGCTCTGATATTTTGATACTGATGATTGCTGTCAGGCCTTCACGAAGATCCTCACCGCTGAGGTTTGGATCACTGTCTTTCAACAATTTCATACTACGTGCGTAGTCATTAAATGTCTTTGTGATTGCATTGCGGAAACCGGTAAGATGAGTACCACCCTCCGGTGTCGTAATGTTATTAACAAAGCTGTAAGTAGATTCCTGATAAGAATCGTTATGCTGCAGAGCAACCTCCACATAAACATCCCCGCGCTGTCCCTCACAGTAAATGATATCATTATAAAGATTTTCTTTGCTTTTATTCAGATATTCCACATACTCCTTGATACCACCCTCATAGTGGAAGGTACGGATTTTCGGCTCTTCCAGCCGGTTATCACGAAGTACGATTTTAATTCCTTTGGTCAGAAATGCCATCTCTCTGAGACGCTGTCTGAGTGTATTGTAATCAAATTCGGTCTCCTCAAAGATTTCCTTATCCGGAAGAAAACGCACCTCCGTACCATTGTGATCTGTAGTACCGATTTCTTTGAGTGGATACATTACCTTACCACGCTCATAACGCTGCTGATAAAGCTTGCCGTCTTTGTGTATCTTTACCTCAAGCCATTCTGACAGCGCATTTACAACAGAAGCACCTACACCATGCAGACCACCGGATACCTTATATCCGCCGCCGCCAAACTTTCCGCCCGCATGAAGAACAGTGAATACAACTTCAACGGCAGGTTTATTGGCTTTATGATTGATACCAACCGGAATGCCACGTCCATTATCAATGACAGTTATAGAATTATCCTTCTCGATCGATACATTGATCTCTGTACAATATCCAGCCAATGCTTCGTCTACGGAATTATCCACAATCTCATATACGAGATGATGAAGACCACGGATAGAGGTACTGCCTATATACATACCGGGTCTTTTTCTAACTGCTTCCAATCCCTCCAAAATCTGGATCTGATCTGCTCCATATTCATTGTTCACTTCTGTTCCCATATTTTTCCTCTTTTCTATAAAAACTTCACTAGTGACTGCGTTTTCATATAAATATTTATTCTACCCTTATAGTACCATCAACAACACGAAAGACCCTGTCCAGCGTCAGCTTACCGTCAATAAACTCCTCCAACCCAGTACATGTTATGATCGTTTGCGTGTCCTGGATACTATCCAACAGATAATTCTGCCGGTTGCGGTCAAGCTCCGACAAAACATCGTCCAATAACAGTATCGGCTGATCATGAATCAGCTGTCTTACCAATTCAATCTCCGCCAACTTCAGGGATAAAGCACAGGTTCTTTGCTGTCCCTGAGATCCATACTTGCGCAGATCCACATCTCCGTTAAAGAAACTCAGATCATCCCTATGTGGTCCCACATTTGTAGTCATAAACCGGAGATCCTTTTCCGTATTGTCTTTTAGTTTTTTTTCAAATTCATTCTCCCCTGCATCCGGCTCGTAGCGAACAGACAGCTGTTCTCTTCCGCCGGTCAGCTTCTGGTTAATGTGATAAACAATCTCTTTTAACTGTTCCACAAATTTCCTGCGCCGCCTGATCAGACGACACCCATAGTCCAAAAGCTGTTCATCCCATATCTCCAAAGTATCCTTCAGAGACGGATTATAATAAATCTGCTTGAGCAGTTTATTTCTTTGATTCAAAATCTTGTTATACTCGCCAAGATCATGAAGATACACATGATCCAACTGACTCAACTCCATATTGATGAATCTTCGTCTTTCGGAGGGACCGTTTTTGACGATCTTCAAGTCCTCCGGCGAGAAAAATATAATGTTGATCAGTCCCATCAATTCACTGGAACGGCGTATTGGTATGCCGTCAATTGCAATTCCCTTCGGTTTGTTCTTCCGTAAATGCATATCAATCCTGTGAGATATGTCATTTTTCGTCAAAAGTACGCGGATATGTGCCTCTTCCTGTCCGATTCGGATCAACTCCCGGTCCTTACTTCCTTTGTGGGACTTGGTAGTACCACTTACAAATATAGATTCCAAAATATTTGTTTTGCCCTGGGCATTGTCACCATACAAAACATTGATATGCTCATGAAAGTCCAGCTTTGCCTTCTCATAATTTCGAAAATTACAAATCTCAACATGATCAATCCGCATTCATCTGAAATCCTTTCTAAAATTAAATAATTATAACTTTATATGTCTAAATCATTTTATCCATTATTATAAATTTAATATATCATTAAATTATTCAGCCAATACCGTAACCTGCTGTCCTTCAAATTCAAAGACATCCTGTGGGTAAAGCTTTCTTCCTCTACGGGTGTCTACTTCACCATTTACTTTAACAAGACCATCCTGAATCACAATTTTGGCTTCTACACCGGAACTTACCAGATTTGCCAGTTTCAATGCCTGACCAAGTTTGATATAATCATCCGATATCTGAATTGCTTCCATTTCACATTCCTCCAAAACTAATTAAAGTTGACAGGCAGTATCAGATAAACATAGGTTTCATCCATGTTTCTGATAAAACAAGGTGCCTTTGGGTTAATCATATACATTGTAATCTCTTCTTCATCAATCACTTTTAAAGCATCCATCAGAAATTTAGGATTGAATCCGATGAGAATATCCTTACCCTCTTTTGAAATATCAATGTCCTCAGACATGGAACCAATACCTGAATTGATAGCAAGACTCATACTGGTATCCTTGATATCAATGATAACCGGTTTCTTCTCTGACTCACGGATCATCAGAGTCGTACGGTCAATACAGTCGAACAGGTCTTTTTTATTAACTGTTATTTTAGTTTCATAATCACTGGATAACATTTTATCAATTTTGTAGTATTCTCCTTCAATAAGACGGGAGAGTACGATTGTATTGTCAAATTCAAATAAAACATGTTTGTCCGTAAAATACATACAAATTTCATCATCAAGACCACCATTTAAGATCTTACTAATCTCGATCAGTGTTTTACCCGGAATAATAACGCTGACATCGTCATACTGTTCCTTAAGGTCTACTTTACGGATAGAAATTCTGTGACCGTCAAGAGACACTACCTTCAACTGAGAACCTTTGATCTCGAAAAGTTCACCGGTCATGACCTTTGTATTCTCGTTGTCTGAAATGGAAAATACGGTCTGATGTATAACTTCCTTTAAGGTAAACTGGGAGATAAGGACACTTTTATCTTTTACAATCTTTGGTAAATATGGGAACTCCTCGGTATCCTTTACCGGAATGTTGAACTTTGCCTTACCGCAGGTAATGTTCATTGTAAGATTTTCATTTACGGAGATTGTAACTTCATTATATGGTAACTTACGAATAATTTCGAAAAAGACCTTTGCATTGACTGCAACAGATCCCGGTTCTTTGATCTCACCTTCGATTATGGTTTCGATACCAATCTCAAGATCATTTGATATTAACTTAATGATACCATCCTTTGCTTCAATGACCATGCATTCTAGAATTGCCATGGTTGATTTACCTGGAATAGCCTTCAAAGATATATTGATGCCTTCCAACAGTTTAGACTTGTCGCAAATAATGTTCATGTTGATAACTCCTTTCAAAGCAAAGCCAAGAAAATTCTGCATAAATAAATAATATTTTGTAGTCGTAGTAGTATTAGGAGGCGTTGATAAGTGCATAACCGCGTTTAGCCCTTAAAAATAAATGGACGAGCTACGGGGATAACCTCAGGAATAAGCTAAGATTAGCTGTGAAATTATCTCGACTTATCAACATGCTCTATTTTGATGCCGGAATCCTCAAAAAATCTTTTCACAAAAATTGTTGATATGTGGAATTCTTATTGTGGATTAATCTTTTTAATGAGGATGTCAATATCCTTGACAACCTTCTGATTGGCATCCGGATCTTCTAAAAGCTTCTTAATATTGTCCCTGCCATGGATGATGGTAGAGTGATCCTTTCTATTAAGATGCTTCTTGATAACATCTAAGGTGTTATTGGTCAGCTCACAGCAAAGGTACATGCAGATCTGTCTCGGGTGGGAGATGTTGCTGCTGCGCTTACTGGAAAGCAGGTCATTCGTAGAAATATTAAAATGATCCGCTACTGTCTCAATAATGTAGTCTATCGTGATTTCCTTCTTCTTATCAGGAGCAATCATATCGGATAATGCCTGCTTGGCAAGGTCCATAGTGATGTCATTGTGGCGCAGCTTGGAGAAAGCAATCACCTTTGTGATGGCACCCTGAAGCTCTCTGATATTCGAAGAAACATTTGAGGCGATAAAATCAAGGATGCTGTCATCGATAGACAGATTCTCTTCCTGAACCTTTCGGCGCAGGATCGCCATACGTGTCTCGTATGTCGGTGGTTTGATATCAACGGTAAGACCCATCTCGAAACGGGAACGAAGACGCTCCTCGAGAGTCTTCATCGTAGCAGGGTGCTTATCGGAAGATATCACGATCTGCTTCTGTGACTCGTAGAGATGGTTAAATGTATGAAAGAATTCTTGCTGCATGGTTTCCTTACCAATGATAAACTGGATATCATCGATCAGCAGGACATCTACATTGCGGTATTTATTACGGAATTCCTGCATGGAATTGGAACCGTCGCCCTTTTTGTCACGGATCGCTTCGACAATCTCATTGACGAAGGACTCACTGGTAACATATACGACACGCTGTGTATTGTCGCGGTCAATAATGTAGTTACCGATCGCGTGCATGAGGTGAGTCTTTCCGAGACCGGCGCCTCCATAGATAAACAGAGGATTATAAATATCTCCGGGCTCTTCTGCGACCTTTAAGGATGCAGCGTGTGCATAATCATTATTATCACCCACGACAAAGTTATCGAAGGTGTATTTGGAACTGATAAATGGATGATCCTTATTCGGTAGAGAATTGTTCGTATAGGTCTCTACAGGAGTAGTATTAATTTCGTTTTTAGAAATATAAGTAATATCATACTTGATATTCGTCATTTCTTCAATCGTAACCTGAAGGAAGGTGCTGTAGCGCTTCTCAATGAAACTCTTGTTACTTCCGACCTTGGCATCGTCAATAAGGATCGTAAGATTCTTACCGGAAATGGAGTGCACTTTCAAAATCTTAATAAAAGTATTGAAGGCGGGATCTGATATATCAAAATTGACCCTCATATTCTCAAGAATCTCGTCCCATTTTTCATAAAGTTCGTTTTCCACTTCAAAGTACCCCATTTCTAAAAGTTATAATGCTTTTGTTTCTTGCATATAGAAACAAATGGACAAGCAGCCAGTTATGAGAAAATCCATTGAATTTGCTTGTCTATTCTTATCTATTTTATATCATATGAGGATAAAATACAAGGATAAAGTAATAAACATCAGTGAATAGCAGGTCGAGGAGTAATAATCATTCGTGAATATAATAATAAACATCAATCCACATAGAATGGCATAATTGTGGAAAACTTTGTGAATATTGTGGATAACTCTGAAAGTAGGCATTATTGTGGAGTTTTTAACAATTGTGGATAACTTTGTGGATAAGTCTGTGGGTATATTGTGATTTATCCACAATTTGTGCATAAAATGTTTATAACTGTAGAATGAATATATGTTCTATCCACAGTAGTAGAATAGCATAAACAGGGAGTTGAGAATGTGTTTTTTCTATCTCTGTCTCTTGTGAAAATTGTTAGTAACATTTGTGAGACTAAAATAGAATGAATGGTGTTTCTTCCTATATAAATACATCAATGTTGATAAATTGAAAAAACAATGCACATGTGGACAAGTGAAAAAATTGCTATCCACATTATCCCCAGAGAGAATATGATATGAAAATATGCGTAAAATATGAAAATTAGGGCTTGACTATTCAAATACTTCATAATATAATATGAGATACATGTGATTTTATGTAATATGAATCAAGGAGGTGTATTGTAATGAAGATGACATTCCAGCCTAAGAAGAAGTCAAGAGCCAGAGTTCATGGTTTCAGAAAGAGAATGCGGACTGCAAATGGCAGAAAAGTTATTTTAAGCAGAAGAGCAAAGGGAAGACATAAATTATCCGCATAGGTCGCAGTTCTGTGACCTTTTCTTCTATTTATAAAGTGCTACTTTATAAGAGGGACGTATCGTGTTTAGAAGAATTAGAAAAAATATCGAATTTTTGAATGTGTATCGCCATGGAAAATCCTATGCCAATAAATACCTGGTAATGTATGTTCTCGATAATCATTTGGGCGAGAACAGATTTGGAATCACAGTAAGTAAAAAAGTAGGAAATAGTGTGGTAAGGCATAGGACAACCAGGCTGATCAGAGAAAGTATCAGATTACAGGAAAGTAATATTTTGACAGAATATGATATCGTTGTTGTAGCTAGAAAGGCTACGAAGGATAAGAAGTATCAGGATATAGAGAGCGCTTTTTTAAATTTGTGTAAAAGGCATAATATTTTAAAGAGATAACAAGAATGAAACGTAGTTTGATTTTTATTATACATTTATATCAGAAATTTATCTCTCCTCTGAAGGGAAGACCGACTTGTATTTATACGCCGACCTGTTCACAGTATGCGATCGAGGCTTTGGAAAAGTATGGTTTTTTCAAGGGGAGTTTTTTAGCTGTAAGACGAATTTTACGATGCCATCCCTTTGCAAAAGGTGGTTATGATCCTGTACCATAGCTGATCATATTAGTATGTAGTATATGAGACATTGAGCAACTTGCCCGGGAGGACTTAGAATGATGAGTGTTTTTTTGACAACATATCAGGGTGCAATTTTAGGACCAATTGCACGTTTACTTGGTTATATATTACAGGGAATATATTCTGTATTATCTACGGTAGGTATTGAAAATACCGGTATTTGCATGATATTGTTTACGTTTATCGTGAATGCGTTGATGATACCGATGCAGATCAAGCAGCAGAAATTTGCAAAGATGTCTTCGGTCATGAATCCGGAGTTGATGGCAATTCAGGCAAAGTACAAGAATAAAAAGGATCAGGAGTCACAGCAGAAGATGTCTCTTGAGACACAGGCGGTTTATCAGAAGTATGGAGTAAGTCCGGTAAGCGGATGTCTTCCAATGCTGATCACGCTTCCTATTTTATTTGCATTGTATCGTGTTATTTACAATATTCCGGCATATGTACCTCAGGTATATGCAATTTATGATAATCTGGCAAAGGTACTGCAGGACGCGGGCGTTACGGTAAGTCAGCTTGCGGATAAGAGCTATATTTCCAATCCAACTTATGTTGTGACACAGGCGGTAAAGGCTGCAAAGTCAGATGCCGGTAATATTAATTATTACATTGATGTATTATCTCAGTTTAATTCTGCAGGATGGGATGTACTTATTAAGAATCATCCGGATCTTACGAGTGTGATCACCAAGACGGCAGAACAGGCAAGAAAAATTAACTATTTTCTGGGAATGAATATTGCGGATACGCCGAAGATTAAGTCACTCAGTGTCATCATTCCTGTTTTATCGATTATTACACAGTATATCAGTACAAAGCTGAGTATGGCAGGAACACAGCAGCAGACAGTAAATTCGGACAATCCGATGGGACAGTCTATGCAGACAATGAATACGATAATGCCGTTTATGACTGGTTTTATGTGTCTGATGTTTCCTATTGGTGTGGGTATTTACTGGATTGCCGGTAATGTATTCCGTATTTTCCAGCAGTTATGTATCAACCTGTACTTCACTAAGATCAATATGGATGATATGATCAAAGAAAATGTTGAAAAGGCGAAGAAGAAGTACGAGAAGATGGGTATGGATCCTTCGGTTTTGGAGAAAGCGGCAAAGACAAGAACAAGTAATATCAATACTGCAGCAAAGAATAATAATGCGGCTTCGCAGAAAAGTGCGGCTTCTTCTGATAACAAACGAAAGAGCAGCATCAGTGATAAGGCAAAGAAGAGCAGTACAAAGGATATTAAGAAATCAGCAAACACCAATTACAAAGAGGGAAGTATTGCAGCATATGCAAATATGTTGAATCGTGAGGATAAATAGTATAAGGAGGAATAATCATGTCTGAGTGGAAAGAGTTTTCAGCAAAAACAGTTGATGAAGCAATTAACAATGCTTTGGTAGAGTTAGAAACAACCAGAGAAAACTTGGAATATGAAGTAATTGAGAAGGAAAGTTCAGGAATCCTTGGTCTGTTCAGTAAGCCGGCAGTCATTCGCGCCAGTAAGAAGCTTACACTTGAGGATATTGCTATCGGTTTCTTAAGTAAAGTTTTCAAGGCAATGAACATTGAGGCTTCTATTGAAGTGGCAATCAACGAAGAAGAAAACGTTATGAATATCGAATTTAGTGGCGAGGACATGGGTCCGTTGATCGGTAAGAGAGGAGCAACTCTCGATTCTCTGCAGTATCTGACAAGCCTTGTTGTGAATAAAGAGACAGATGGTTATATGAAGGTCAAGCTCGATACAGAAAATTATCGTGCGCGTCGTAAGGAGACATTGGAAAATCTGGCGAAAAATATTGCGCATAAGGTAAAGAGAATTCATCGTCCGGTATTTTTAGAGCCTATGAATCCATATGAGAGAAGAATTATTCATTCCGCATTACAGAATGATAAATATGTAGAGACTCACAGTGAAGGCGAGGAGCCATATCGTAAGGTAGTGATCACCTTGAAGCCGGGTGTTGATACAGGATATGAGAGACGAGGAAAGTATTCTTATGGCGGTGGCCGTTCATACAATAGAAATGGTGGCGGATACCGCAAGAAGAGATATGGAGATTCTTCTTATAAGAAAAGAGAATACAATGCAGATCGCAACGTAAATGAGTCAGGCACAGGCGTTGAAGATAGTACAACAGAAGAATAGTAACAAAATGAATCTGTCCATGAAAACGGACATGTCCACAAAATTGGACAGTAACGATTGAATAAAATGTTGTTGCGTTTTGAAATATAGTTGTAAAATGTATTTTGGAAAGGGGCTGGATATCAGTCCCTTTTTGTATATTTGAAATAATTTGCATCGTTTAAAGAAATTAATAAGTTGACTGTATTGGAATGAATTTTACTTGGAAAAATTGGTTTGATCAGAAAATGGAAAGAAAAGGAGATAGAAAATGCAGGAAGATACGATTGCCGGAATTGCCAGTGGAATGGGAGGCGGTATCAGTATTATCAGAGTGAGTGGAGAAAATGCTCTTACCGCAGTTGGGGATATTTTTCGAACCCCAAAATATCTTTCTGATGAGAAAAAGGATTCGGACTGGAAAAGTGATTATTTTATAAAGAAGGATACACATACCGTTCACTATGGTCTTATTGTGGATGATGAGGAAAATATTCTGGATGAGGTTATCGTTATCCTGATGAAAGGACCGAATAGTTATACCAGGGAAGATGTTGTGGAAATTGATACACATGGTGGAAACTATGTAGTGAAGAAAATATTGAATCAGCTGCTCCATCATGGAGTAAGATTGGCGGAGCCGGGTGAGTTTACGAAAAGGGCATTTCTAAATGGAAGAATTGATCTGTCTCAGGCGGAGGCAGTTATGAAATTGATATCTTCGCAAAATGATTTTTCTTATCAGAGTGCGTTAAATCAGTTAGAGGGAAGCGTGTCAAAATATATCGAAGTGATCCGGCAGGATATTTTGCATAATCTGGGATATATTGAGGCAGCATTGGATGATCCGGAACATATTTCGTTGGAAGGATTTGGAGAAAAACTGCGAACGATTATAAATGGGCATATTGATCAGTTGAATAAATTACTTCTAAATTTTGAAGATGGACGAATGAAGTCAGAAGGAATCAATACAGTGATTGTCGGCAGACCGAATGCGGGAAAATCGTCATTGATGAATCTGATGCTGGAGCAGGAGAGGGCAATCGTGACGAATATTGCAGGAACAACAAGAGATGTTCTGGAAGAGAAGGTTGTTTTAGGGAATATTATCCTGAACTTGATCGATACGGCGGGAATCCATGAAACAAAAGATGTTGTGGAAAATATGGGTGTGGATAAAGCGGTTGATTATCTGTCGAAAGCGGATTTTGTGATTTACGTGGTTGATGCCAGTGAATCGTTAGACAAGTCGGACGAACAGATCATTCATTTGCTGCAGGATAAAAAGGGAGTTGTCTTATTTAATAAATCTGATCTAAATATAGTTTTGAAGGAAGAACAGTTGCGGCAGAAGTTGAACTGGTCAGTGATTCCATTTTCCAATGAAACAAAGCAGGGATTGGAGCAGTTGAAGGAGTATATCACCAATTCATTTTTGAAGGGAAATATATCCTATAATGATCAGATCTATCTTACAAGTATCCGCCATCGAAATGCAGTTGAGGCTGCAGTGAATAGTTTAAAACAGGTGGTGCAGACGGTCGATGATGGAATGCCGGAAGATTTTTATACGATTGATATGATGGAGGCATACAGGAGTCTGGGATTGATCAATGGTGAAACTGCATCGGAAGATTTAGTAAATAAAATATTCTCGGATTTTTGTATGGGTAAATAAGAAATGGAGAAAATAATGAACTATATATATAATAAATATGATGTTGTTGTGATCGGAGCAGGGCATGCAGGCTGTGAGGCGGCTTTGGCGGCAGCGAGACTTGGAATGCATACACTTGTATTTACAGTGAGTGTAGATAGTATCGCTATGATGCCATGTAATCCAAATGTTGGAGGAAGTTCAAAGGGACATCTGGTAAAGGAGATTGACGCACTTGGTGGTGAGATGGGAAAAAATATTGACCGTACATTTATACAGTCAAAAATGCTGAATACATCAAAGGGACCGGCGGTTCACTCCCTGCGTGCACAGGCAGATAAAAAGGAATACAGTAATTCCATGCGTCACGTTTTGGAAAATACAGAAAATCTGGTGATCAAACAGGGAGAAGTGGCAGAGGTACTGGTTGAGAATGACAAAGTGACAGGAGTTCGCACAACCTCAAATGCAGTGTATCCCTGCGATGCAGTTGTGATGGCTACTGGAACATATCTGCAGGCAAGATGTATTTATGGAGATGTCAGTCAATATACAGGACCGAACGGGTTGGCTGCAGCCAATGAGCTGACAGGTAATCTGATGAAATTAGGTATTGAGATGAGACGGTTTAAGACCGGTACCCCGGCTCGTGTTGATAAGCGTACGGTAGATTTTAGCAAGATGGCAGAGCAGACAGGCGATGAAAATATTGTACCATTTTCATTTACGAATACACCGGAAGATCTGGAGAGAGAACAGGTTTCATGCTGGTTAACTTATACAAATCAAGAAACACATAAAATCATTATGGATAATATTGACAGGTCACCTTTGTATTCCGGTAATATTAAGGGAACCGGACCGAGATATTGTCCGTCCATTGAGGATAAGGTAGTGCGGTTTGCCGATAAGGAAAGACATCAGGTATTTCTGGAACCGGAAGGAAATTATACAAATGAAATGTATATTGGTGGTATGTCCAGTTCTTTGCCGGAGGATGTACAGATTAAAATGTATCATACGGTACCGGGCCTGGAGCATGCGGAAATTGTTCGCAATGCATATGCAATTGAGTATGATTGTATTAATCCTCTGCAGTTGAAGGCTTCTCTGGAATTTAAAAATATCTCCGGATTTTTCAGTGCAGGTCAGGCAAATGGAAGCTCCGGATATGAGGAAGCTGCAGCACAGGGAATTATTGCAGGAATCAACGCAGCAAGAAAGGTTAAAGGGTTGGAGCCGCTTGTGTTAGATCGTTCGCAGGCATATATCGGTGTGTTGATCGATGATTTGATTACGAAGGGAACGAATGAACCATATCGTATGATGACTTCCCGTGCAGAATATAGACTTCTTCTCAGACAGGATAATGCGGATCTTCGGTTGACGGAGATTGGTCATGAGATTGGTTTGATATCTGAAGAGAGATATCAGCAGCTGCTTTATAAAAAAATTCAGATCAAAGAAGAAATTAATCGCCTAATTGATACAACAGTTGGCGCATCGGAAAAGGTACAGACATTTTTGAAAAGTCATAAAAGTACTCCACTGCAGTCCGGATCAACATTGGCGGAGCTTTTGAAACGTCCTGAGTTATGTTATGATCTGTTAAATGAGATTGATGACAATCGACCGGAGCTTCCGCGGGATGTTGCAGAGCAGGTGAACATTGAATTGAAATATGAAGGATACATTAATAGACAGATGCGGCAGGTAGATCAGTTTATCAAATTGGAAACAAAGAAAATACCGGACAATATTGATTATCATGATGTATACAGCCTGCGTAAAGAAGCAGAACAGAAGCTGAGTGAAATTCGTCCGTCATCTGTTGGACAGGCATCCAGAATATCAGGCGTTTCACCGGCAGATATCTCTGTACTTCTGGTTTATCTGGAAAAAGGAGAACATAGATAATAAATTAGAAAGGATTCGATATTTTATATGAAAAATAAATTGTTTGATATATGTCAGAAAAATGATATATCTTTATCGAGTGAACAGTTAGAACAATTTGAAACGTTTTACGATTATATGTTAGAAATGAATCAGGTAATGAATCTGACATCGATAACAGATGAGGATGAGGTTGTTTTAAAACATTTTTTTGATAGTATGTCATTGATAAATTATTATAAAGTGAAAAATGGTAGTCGAGTGATTGATGTTGGAACGGGAGCAGGATTTCCGGGAATTCCGTTAGCAATATTACTTCCGAATGTTCATTTTACATTGATGGATTCATTAAATAAGCGTATCCTTTTTTTGAAAGATGTAGTGAAAAAGTGTGGATTAAATAATGTAGAATGTATTCACAGTAGAGCAGAAGAACTTGCTAAAGATATGAATTATAGGGAACAATTTGATCTATGTGTATCAAGAGCAGTTGCTAATTTGTCGGTTCTTTTGGAATATTCTATTCCATTTATAAAAAAGGGTGGAAGTTTTATTTCTTATAAGTCGGTAGCTTCCGATGATGAATTAGCAGAATCAAAGAATGCTCAGAATAAATTGTGTTGTAAATTGAAACAAAACATTGCTTTTGAATTGCCGGATACGGATATTCATCGTAACTTCTTGATTTTTGAAAAGTTTGATAAAACAGCAGATAAATATCCGAGAAATAACGGAATACCAAGAAAAAAACCTCTGTAAATAATTGCTTTTCTCTTAAAAATCTGTTTCCAGTATGGAATGAATTATAAATCCGTGGTATAATAAATATTGTGGTTAAAACAGAAATGTTTCACGTGAAACATTTCTGTTTGTATCTAAGGATAGTTATATTTATGTTTCACGTGAAACATAAAACGTGCAGAAAGGATAAGGATGAGAATTAATGGGTAGAGTAATTGCAATATCAAATCAAAAGGGTGGTGTTGGTAAAACAACCACTTCGATCAATTTATCAGCCTGTCTTGCGGAAAAAGGAAAGAAAGTTCTGGTAATCGATATTGATCCACAGGGAAATACAACAAGTGGATTGGGTCTTGATAAGGATTCTTTAAAGGCAACAGTGTATGATCTTATGATTAATTATGCACCAATATGGGATTGTATTAGTCCATCAGTAGTGGATAATGTGTCTGTAATTCCATCAGATCGCGATCTTGCCGGAGCGGAGATTGAGCTAGTTGGAATCAAGGAACGAGAGTATATTTTGAAAAAAGAAGTAGACAAAGTAAAGGATGATTACGATTTTGTGATTATTGATTGCCCACCTTCTCTTAGTATGTTGACTATCAATGCAATGACCACAGCAGATACTGTTCTTGTTCCGATTCAGTGTGAGTATTATGCACTGGAAGGACTGAGTGAGTTGATACATACAATTAATCTGGTAAAGAATCGTTTGAATGAAAACCTCGAGATTGAGGGTGTAGTTTTCACAATGTATGATGGAAGAACATGTCTTTCCATGGAGGTTGTTGAAAATGTAAAAGAAAATCTCAAGCAAAATGTTTATAAGACGATTATTCCAAGAAATGTCAGACTTGCGGAAGCACCAAGTCATGGCTTGCCAATTAATATGTATGAACCAAAATCAGCAGGTGCGGTAAGTTATCGAAACCTGGCAAAGGAAGTAATTGATCGTTATAAATAAGGAACGAAGATAAATAATATTTTATTAAGTCAGAAAAGGGGATAAAAATGGCAGCAAGAAAGGGATTAGGAAAGGGTATCGATGCAATGATATCCGGAGATAATACGAAAACGAAACAGGTTGTAAAGGAAGTTGTCAAAGAGGTTGATACGATTGATATCAATAAGATTGAACCGAATAATAATCAGCCTCGAAAGAATTTTAATGAGGACAAGATTCATGAACTTGCAGAATCTATTAAACAGCATGGATTGATTGAACCATTGATCGTACAAAAAGGAAAGAAGGGGTTTTATACAATCATTGCCGGTGAAAGAAGATGGCGAGCTGCAAGAGAAGCAGGAGTAAAAGAAATTCCTGTTGTTGTAAAAGATTATTCGGATCAGCAGGTGATGGAAATTGCATTGATCGAAAATATACAGAGAGAAGATCTGAATGCCATTGAAGAAGCAGAAGCTTATGATCGACTGATCAGGGATTTTAATTTGAAACAGGATGAGGTGGCGGAGCGAGTATCAAAGAGTCGTGTTGCAATTACAAATTCGCTTCGTCTTCTGAAACTGGATGAGAGAGTACGTGAGATGATCATCGAAGATAAAATCAAGAGTGGACATGCCAGAGCACTTCTTGGTGTATCCGATGGAGATGAGCAGTACAAGCTGGCAGTCATGATCTTCGACAATTCTATGAGTGTACGTGAAACAGAGAAGATGGTGAAAAAGTATCTTGCAGATAAGAAGAAGTCGGTCAAGGAAGTGAGAGAAAAGGACACACAGACAGAACTGATCTATAAAGATTATGAGGAAAAGTTAAAGTCTGTGATTGGTACAAAGGTTAACATCAATAATAAGGGAAAAGGCAAAGGAAAGATAGAAATTGAATATTTCTCTGCTGACGAATTTGACCGCATCATGACAATGATGATGGCAATGAAACAGTAAAATTTATTTTTGACACTAACGTCATTATATGCTACAAAATGAAATAATTATATAGCAAATATACAGAAAAGAGGATGAATCATGAAACTGTTTGAACAATTTGGGATTGATTTGGGCTATGTGGTGATCGGCATGGCTGCAGTTATTATCATTTTATTTATTCTGCTTCTGGTTACAATGATCAAGGATGCAAATACCAGAAAAAAATACAAGATTTTTATGGATGGAGAGAATGGAAAGAATCTGGAAAAGGCGATATTAGATAAGTTCGCTGCTATTGATGAACTTTCCGAGGATACAAAGAATATTCATGAGCAGCTGGAGAATATTGATTCGCGTCTGATAAAAGCATACCAAAAGGTTGGATTGGTGAAGTATGATGCATTTAAGGAGATAGGTGGAAAGCTTAGTTTTGTACTCGTACTGCTGACAGCAGATAACGATGGTTTCCTGATCAATTCCATGCATAGTACAAATGAGGGATGCTACACATATACGAAAGAAATAGTAAATGGAGAGGCATTTGTAATTTTGTCTGAGGAGGAACAACAGGCGCTGGAAGAGGCAAAGACAAACAGCAGTCCTTTGTTTAAAAAGAAAATATGATGTATGTATTTTTAATCATAGCAGGAATTATATTACAGATAGTTGGAGCAGATATTCTGGTAAAACAGGGTATCTGCTTTGCTAAAACAACGAAAAATTCGATGTTCAATACTGCAATACTGCTTGGAATCTCAGGAGCTGCAGGCTGGAATATTGTAAATGCAATTCTGTGCGGAGAGCAGCATCAGACACAGAATGTCATGACAACTTCTGTTATGGGAAGTCTGTTTATGATTCTTTTGATCTTGGGAGTTTGCGCAATGACGGGGAAGATGAAAATTCCGCGTGGAACGATGGAGAGAGAATTTTCTTATTTGATCATTGTTGCAATTGTTGTCTTATATTTGAGTGCAGATTATTTGTTTCATGGAAAACGTGCTGTACGGGTGGTAAGCAGGGTTGACGGAATTATACTAATTATATTTTTCATTTATTATATTTATATGACTGGTAAAATCACAAGGAAGATGGTCAAAGACAATGAAAATGTGAAAATAGAGTCTGCTTTGTTACTAAAATGTGGATGCAGTATCGTTGTGATCATATGTGGTTACTTGTTATTATCTTGTGGATGGAATGGCATGAAAAATGTGATTTCTCTGCCGGTAAGTGAAGGTGATGTGGATTATTCGGCTGCTATTATGATGGGTGTTTTGCCGGCATTGTGGATCAGTGTTTTTGCGTGGAAACAGGGAAAACAGGATTATGTCATTGGAAATGTGATTGGCTGCAGCATCGTTAATCTGACAATTGTGGTCGGTGCAGCGGCAGTGATCAGTCCGATCATGGTATCGGTTTCTGAAATTTATGATATGATCGCGTTGTGCTGCAGCGCAGTTTGTGTGTGGATATTTGCTTATAAGAATAATGAGCTGCAGCGCATACATGGGTGTGTGATGGCTACGATGTTTGTGGCGTATGTGGTGTATCGTATTCTATAAGAGAGAAGTATAAGAATTATAAATGTATTGCTTCATTACAAAATAATTCACGGAATCCTATAAACACTTTCAATCCTGCATATTTGCAGGATTGAAAGTGTTTCTTGTTATTAATCCTCAGCGATAGAACCATAATAAGACTTTAGGGCGTCCAGGCTGTTGGCAGAGGATCCCGTGTTATCAGCAGAAACAACGGGGAGAGGGGTGTCGCTGCTCATGGCAACGCCGCCGTTGAAATCCTCGTGGTAGTGCTTGACACTTTCGTTGATCGAAAGCATTTTCTCATCCAAAAAGGAGATGATATTGGCACATTCCTTTAATTCATCCTTAATACCGGCAGGAGCTTTTCCTTCAAATTTATAATAAATCTTATGCTCCAGGCTTGCCCAGAAATCCATTGCGATCGTACGAATCTGAATCTCAACCTTTGTGTCGATAACATCATTTGTCAGGAAAATCGGGATGGATACGATCATATGATAACTCATGTATCCGTTTGGCTTTGGATTTGCGATATAATCCTTTACACGGAGAACCGTAACGTCATCCTGATTGGAAATCGAAGAAGCAATCCGGTAAATATCAGAAGTAAAAGAACAGATAATGCGGACACCGGCTACGTCATTCACATATTTGACGATGTTCTCCACAGTCAGTTCAAGACCTTTCTTGCGGATTTTGCGGGCAATGCTCTCCGGCGATTTGATGCGGGAGGTAATATGCTCAATCGGGTTATATTGGTGTGCCTGTTTGAACTCGTTGTTTAATATCTCAAGCTTTGTGTTGATCTCTCGAAGAACAGAGTCGTACAGGAGCAGTGCACGATTCCATTCGTCTTCTTCGTTATAATATAATGGTAATTGCATAAAATCACTCCAATTGTGAATTTACACGAATTTTCCTGTGTAAATTGTGAATTAATATCTTTTGAAACAACATACGACGTACAAATAATCTGGTATGCTGTTTCTAGTTAAATCCGTAGATCCGGTTGAAAATATGGTATCCGTGGATGATAATCTTCTGACCGGACTTGTGTTTCATCTGCATGACTTTGCCGAGACGTCTGCGATTGATAATATTATAAAGAATAATATTTTTATTATGCAGATAATTCCAGAGATCGTCACGCTTCTGGAGACTTTCCGGTGATCCCTCATTGACCAGAAGTGCAGAGCTGACAATCAGCATCATCGCAAGATATTTGATCATATATTTGCGTAGTTTAAAATCCTTAATGTTCATCAGATCATAGGCGTCGATCATAAGCTTGTTGACTTTGATCTGCTGGTCGATACGCTTTGTCATAATGGCCTCATTGACAGACTGATCATCACGACCGATATAGTAACGGTACAGATCCACGTCCAGATAGTACATTTTCTTAACATATGGAAGCGGATTGTATGCATAAAGGTTATCCACATAAAATGTGTGTTCCGGCAGTCTTAAACCACAATCTCTGAGCAGCTTTGTGCGGTAAATGATCGAATGCATTAAAAGGTTCTGGCTGACTCTGAAATGTCTGAAATCCTTCCAGCTGATCACCTTATCCTTAGGAATAGCAATGTTGTAGGACATTACCTTATGCTTGTGAACACTTGGCTTCTCATAAACGTAATTGGAAATGACCATGTCAAGTCCGATGCCGTCTGTGATCATCTCGCGGAGAAGCTGTAAAACGCGCTGCAGACTATAGGCGTCAAGCCAGTCGTCACTGTCAAGCACCTTAAAGTAAACACCCTCGGCATTATCAATGCCGGTATTAACTGCAGAGCCGTGTCCTCCGTTTTCTTTGTGAATCGCGCGGACAATAGAGGGATATTTTTCCTCATATTGCTTGGCAATCTGTAATGTATTATCGGATGAACCATCATCGACAATAATAATCTCAATATCATCTCCGCCAATCAGAGCGGAGTTGATCGCATGTTCCATATATTCCTGTGAATTGTAGCAGGGAATTGTAATTGTTAATAATTTCATAAAAATCCTTTCGTGGTTACATGACAATAAGTCATCTGCCCGGTCTTATCGCGTGGATATGTTACCTGTCATGCTTCCTTTACCTTGCATTATTATATACCGATTATTATAGTATAACCGATTCTCATTCTATTATAATATGAAAATGTGACAGTGAAAAGTGTTAAATCTTAAGATTTTATAATTATTATGGAAAGATTAAATTATTTTTCTTGCAACACATATGCACATTGTATAAACTGGAAATAGAGGAAAATGTGAATTTGAAATGTGTTTAAAAAGATATTTGTGAATAAAAGAAATGGGGGTTGATTATGGACAGAAATCAAATTATGGAGAAGGTAGATCATACACTTCTGGCGCAGACAGCAACATGGGAGGAGATTGAGCGAATCTGCAGTCAGGCAATCAAATACAATACGGCTTCCGTATGCATTCCACCGTCTTATGTGAAAAGAGCTGCCGACTATCTGAACGGGAAAATAAAAGTGTGCACGGTGATTGGATTTCCAAATGGTTATAATACGACAAAGGTGAAAATTGCTGAAACAGAGGATGCTCTTCAGAACGGTGCGGACGAGATTGATATGGTGATCAATCTCGGTGATGTGAAAAATAGTCAATTTCATAAGGTGAAGGATGAGATTAAAGCCTTGAAGCAAATTTGCGGGGATCATGTATTAAAGGTCATTATCGAAACCTGTCTGCTGACGCGGGAAGAAAAAATTAAAATGTGTCAGGTTGTATCAGAAAGTGGTGCTGATTTTATTAAAACATCTACCGGATTTTCTACAGCGGGAGCAACCTTTGAGGATATCAGGCTTTTCAAGGAGAATGTGGCACCTCATGTGAAGATTAAAGCAGCGGGAGGAATCAGTTCCTTTGACGATGCTGAAAAGTTTGTCGAGTTGGGAGCGGACCGGCTCGGAACAAGCCGTCTGGTCAAAATACTGGAGCAGGGATAAGAATATGAAAGGCATGGTGATTGATTATGGAAGAATTGATCGCAAAAGCAATTGATGCGAGAGAAAAGGCATATACACCATATTCGCATTTTAAAGTGGGGGTCTGTCTGAAAGCAAAAAACGGTGAAACATTTCAGGGGTGTAATATTGAAAATTCCAGTTATCCGGCGACAAATTGTGCGGAAAGAACGGCAATTTTTAAAGCGGTCTCGGAAGGGATAACAGATTTTTCATGCATTGTGATCGTTGGAGGACGGGAGGATGAAAAACCGGATTTCTGCCCGCCATGCGGTATATGCCGGCAGGTGATGGCTGAGTTTTGTGATCCGGAGACATTTCAAATCATACTGGCAAAATCAGAGAAGGAATACAAAACGTATCTGTTGAAGGAATTGCTGCCACTGAGCTTTGGCGGAGATTTGTTGTAAAATGTTGTTATCAGGAAGGATAGAAATGGGGAATGGCAATGAGAATGTATGATATTATTGACAAAAAGAAAAAAGGATCTGAACTTACTTCGAAAGAGATCACATATATGGTAGAAGGCTATGTGGCAGGAGAAATACCGGATTATCAGGTGTCTGCGTTTTTGATGGCAGTGTATTATGAAGGTATGTCGGAAAAGGAACTGTCCGTTTTTACGGACAGTATGGCAAAGTCCGGTGATATGGTTGATCTGTCCCAAATTAAGGGCATTAAGGTAGACAAACACAGTACCGGCGGCGTCGGTGATAAGACAACGCTGGCAGTCGCACCGTTAGTTGCAGCATGTGGTGGAAGAGTTGCCAAAATGAGCGGACGCGGTCTTGGCTTCACCGGGGGAACGATTGATAAACTGGAATCTATCCCTGGTATGCAGACAGCAATTTCAGAGGAACGTTTCTTTGAAATTGTCAATGATATCGGGCTGAGCGTGATCGGTCAGTCTGCAGAAATTGCGCCGGCGGATAAAAAGCTTTATGCACTTCGTGATGTTACAGCGACTGTTGACAGTATTCCGCTGATTGCTGCTTCGATCATGAGTAAGAAGCTTGCCTCCGGCAGCGACAAGATTGTGCTGGATGTCACAGTCGGAAGCGGTGCTTTTATGAAAAATATTGACGATGCAATCTGTCTTGCACAGCGAATGGTGGAAATCGGCGAGAATGCAGGAAGGCAGACCGTTGCTATTCTTACTAATATGGATGTGCCTTTGGGCGAAGCCGTTGGAAATGACATCGAGGTGGTCGAGGCAATTGAAACCCTGCAGGGAAAAGGTCCGGAGGATTTTCGGCAGATCTGCGTGGAGTTTGCCGCATATATGCTGTATCTGGGTGAGATTGCCGATCTGGAGACGAGCCGTAAAATGGTTGAGGATGCCATTGATTACGGCAAGGGAATTGATAAGCTTGCCGCAATGGTAAAGGCACAGGGGGGCGATGAAAGTTATATTTATCATCCGGAGAAGTTTGAGAAAGCACCTTATCAGAAAGATTTCGTGATGAAAAAGTCCGCCTATATTAAGTCCATGGACACTGAAAAGTGCGGAAAAACATCAGTAGTTCTGGGTGCCGGACGTGAGACAAAGGAGAGCCGGATCGATTCGAAAGCCGGACTTCGTTTTTATCACAAGACCGGAGAATATGTAAAGCAGGGAGAGGTGCTTGCCCGCCTTTATGCTTCAGATGAAGAAAAGCTGAATCAGGCTGTGCAGTATCTTAAAACAGCGTATGAATACAGTGATACACCGGTAGAGCCAATGAAAGAGATTATTGCTTATGTCACAAAGGATGGTGTTTATAAGCAATAATGTGTGCAAAGGAAAAAGCGGAACTTTTTCGACTCTTTTGCCGAAATGTTGCAAATTTGTGATAATATTTCAATTTAAGATATTAGAGAATTTAATAAATAATGTTACAGGCAGGCAGCTTTTTACAAAGCTGTCTGTACTGTTTTTTGGACACACTTGTATTGGATATATTTAAAATCTGGAGATGATCCAGATCATATAAAGGTTCTGTCTGCGACAAATGGCGGTTGCCGGAAAGGTCCAGATAATCCAAGCTTGTCAGATTTGACAAGGCGGAAATATCACGGATATCATTGCAGGAAAGAACTGCTGTTGTGAGGGATGTACATGCGTTGATTCCGTTGATATCGGTAATTCGGTTTTCGTTGACATAGAGTTCCTGAAGATGGGGAAGCTCTGTGATATTATCGAGGGTGGAAAAGTGATTATTCCCGGCATACAGGCAGATGACATCGGCGGCATTGTCAATATTCTTCACAGCAGTTGAGAAGGAGTATAAATTATGATTCTGAATGTCAACTTCAACAGCTGCCGGAGACGAAGGCACGCTGGTAAAACGCTGTGCGGCGGAGATATGGTTTGTTGGTGCGGATGCGGAATACATATGATTATAGCGATGGATAACAACAATGAAGCATATGATGGACACCATCAGAAGAATACCAACTGCATAGTTTGCAATGTTGTGTCCGTTTTTTGGGATAGGTAATGTTTTGGTGTGAAAGAGTGGATGATTCTTGCGATGTAGAAGAAGAGATTCGTTTGATGGAATCTCATGTGAAGACAGCGTTGCAAAAACGTGCTTTAATTCATCCAGAGATGTGTAACGGTCTGACGGAGAGTCGCTTGTGCCCTTGGTGAGTATATTCTGTATTTCTTCGAAACAGAAATATTTTTGAAGTTTACAGAGTGCGAGGAGCAGGCTGCAGATCGAATACTGCATAGAGGTTTCAAACTGCTCTTGTCTGGTATCCTGTTTCCGGGAACGGATGGAAAAGGAACCGGGGGTGAATGTATCAGTAGACGAAGCAGCGGTTGACGATGAACGGGAGAATTTAATATCCATATACTCAGGGGCAATAAAAGGAGGTGTACCAAAAATTGGACTCTTCTCAAGCGGAAGATCTCCAAGACAGAAGCTTCCTTTGGCATTACGGTAAATGTTATTAGGGCTGATATCAGCTTCATAAATCCCATTGCGGGAGAGAATCTGAACGGCTTCGATCAGATTGATCCCAAGACAGAGGATGTCATGAAAGGACATGCCGGAATGATAAAGGATATCCTTTAATGTCTCAACTGCCGGAAAGAAGATGTATTCTGTGTGCCGGATAGAAAGACGTGTTTTGGGCGTGATAAAGTATCTGTCCGTTAAATTGGACACTGCTTCAAACTTTCTTTTTGAAAAACATCTGAAGGAATAGACCTTCATAATGTAGTCGAGACGCGAGTTTATATTCTGGACACGGCAGACCGTGTAATCCTTGCTGAAATAAATAATGTCGGTAACATGCCATGTGTTTGACAATTCTTTTGGAAATAGAAAAGTTTCGTTTTTATTCATAAGAATTTACTCCTTTTATTCAGTTATTTTGATCGTACAGGAACAGGAAATTGTCCGGTTTTCTTTTGTACGGCAAGTGACGATTACCATGCCGGTACGGTTTGCTGTCAGTGTGATGTCAGAGCTGTTTTTCCAGCTTTTGACAGAGCTTTTTTTCAGAAAACCACTGGATGAGAATTCCCAGTTTAGGTGATAATTCTGTGATGTCACTGCGGTGGCGTGAAGAGAAAAAGCTTCGCCTTTTCTGACGTGCAAAAATGTGCTTGAAAGAGTTATTTTTGAAGTATTATCGGCAAAAGCGTTCGTGTTTTTTCTGCCGGCTTGAACCGAATTATTTGGGTTTCTGCCAGAAGAAGCCGTTTTCCTGCCGGGAGTGGCTGTTCTTCTGCCGGAAGAAGCCGTTTTTCTGCCGGGAGTGGCTGTTCTTCTGCCGGAAGACGGTGCATTTTTACGTTGTGTCTGTGGCTTTGCAATACCGGATGGCTTTGCAGTGCCAAGTGGTTTTGGTTTTTGAGGTGATCGTTTGTGCTTGATAATGGGTGACGGGGACGGCGCAGTCTTTGTATAAGAGTATGTGATTGTGTAACGCAGGGAATGCTTCTGATCGTTAAAAAGCCCCAGCAGATAGCGCCGGTATGCAGTGGTATCGTAGTGGATGGTTAGAAGATGTTCCTCAGGATCATAGGTATAATCGGAGGGAGGATACAAAAGTCCTTTTTGGTCGTATAGCTGAAATGAGAGGGAGATCCTCTGTGAAGAGCGGATCTTTATCGTCATTTCTCCCCTTGATGCAGGCGCAAAAAGGCAATAGTAATGAAAACCTTCCGGAGCAGCCTTTGTTTGAAAAGATGTACCGCTTCGAAGGGTTTTGGCATGTTTAATGTCGGTATGTCCGGCAGATGCTGCCATGACCTGAATGGGTTCATTCTCAGAATAAGAATGCGTAAGATCAAACGGTATGTTATATGGAAACAGACCGCATATCATAATGATGCAAATAGAATACAGGAAGAAAAGATGTTTTTTCATAAAAATTCCTTTCTTCACCTCAAAACCAAATTCATTGTAACGAATTTTTTTGGAAAATGCTAGAGGTAATAGGTCACAAAAATTGCAGTAAAAAAGAGACAGATTTTACGAGAATCTGTCTCTCTGAAAAAAATATTTTTGGTAATATTGACGTTATTTGATGATATTTTTTAGGAAAGATGTCCCGTCTAACTGCTGTGGAACACCAAGATAATCACAGATGGTTGTGCCGATATCTGCAAAGGTCGGTCTTGTACCGAGGTTGGTACCTGCAAGGATCGGATCGCCTGCGATCACAAGAGGAGTGTACTCTCTGGAGTGATCAGTGGATGGAGTGCTTGGGTCGCATCCGTGGTCTGCTGTGATCATCAGGACATCCTGAGGTCTGAGCTTTGCCATGATTTCCGGAAGACGCTTGTCAAAGTAGGAGAGAGCAGCGGCGTATCCCGGAACATCGTTGCGGTGTCCGTACTTCATATCAAAATCGACCAGATTGACAAAACAGAGTCCGTGGAAATCCTGATCCATGTAAGTCAAAGTTTTGTTAATACCGTCCTCGTTGTCCTCGGTACGTGTCATCTGTGTGACTCCTTTTCCTGCGAAAATATCGTTGATCTTGCCGACGGCGAGAACGTCCTGACCGGCGTTTTTGATATCATCGAGCATCGTGTCTCTCGGTGGAGTAAGGGAGAAATCATGACGGCGGCTGGTGCGGGTGAAATGACCCGGTGTCCCAATAAACGGACGGGCGATCACACGCCCGACTGCGCATGAACCCTGACAGAGACGGCGCGCAATTTCACAGATGTGATACAGCTCTTTAATAGGAATTACATCCTCATGTGCTGCAATCTGCAATACACTGTCTGCGGAGGTATACACGATAAGACTGCCGGTCTCCATATGTTCTTTACCGTATTCTTCGATCACGACCGTACCGGAATAAGGCTTGTTGCAGATGACCTTTCTGCCGGTTTCTTTCTCGAGGGCATCGATCAGCTCCTGCGGAAATCCGTCAGGGAAAGTAGGCATTGCTTTTGGCGAAATAATGCCGGCAATCTCCCAGTGACCGATGGTTGTATCCTTGCCGCGGGATGCTTCCTGCATACGCATGACAGCACCGGCAGGCGTAATCTTTTTCTGCGCCCAGGCATGTCGTTTGTCGACACGGTTTCCCTCAATCTCAAAGAAACCAAGCTTCTGCATATGAGGCATATAGAAATGCTCATCGGTTGATGCTGCATAAACGGTGTGGCTGCCAACATCGCCGAAGTCGGCGGCATCGGGTGCTTCGCCAACGCCAACGCTGTCCAGTACGATCAGAAATACACGTTTTTCATTTTTCATATTGATCACCATACCTTTCTAAAAGACTGAAAAAATCACATAATTAAACAGTCGTTAAATATAACTGATAAATACATATCCTGCATTCTCAAAGAAACGTTCTGCTCCATTTGGTGACATTTTCGTGGTGGCTCCGGTGGACGGATCAAACCAGCTCACAGAGCTTGAGGTGTAAGCGTTGATCAGCACTGCCTGTGAAGAATTCTTCATGGCGATCACCGGTTTACCGCTGCTTACAAAATATAAAATCTCATCGACAGTACAGCCGGTCAGATTTACCGGGGTACTGATATATTTCTTAAGAATATCCATGGTGGATGCACCCTTGAGTGCGGAGGCATCTTCCGTGACCTGCGCAGACTGCAGGAGCATATGCATGCACGCCTTCATGCTGGAAACATTGCCGGATACCGTTGTCTTATCCATGAGAGAAACAGTGTTACTTAGGAACTTGCCGCCGCGCTCCCAGACAATGTGATTGTGGTTATCCATAACAACACCCATCTGTTCGTCCGCCTGACGGATCGCATTGCCCGCATCGGAAGAGGAGCCGGTGATCCCGCCATAAGCATAAATATAATACTTATCGGAAGCGTTTTTGCTTGGGTTGTTGATATAAAATGTCGTATTCTCTGTAACCATCACATACTTGGTGTAGGTAATCTCTGGCTTGCCCTTCATCAGGAAGCCTGCCGGCAGAGTAATATATTTCTCGGTCAGCATTTTGTCTGTCACACGCGAGGTGAGATCAAAGGATTTCGCTGTGTTATCCTGCTGATGCTGTATACTGTCGTCAGCAATCTTTTTAAACTTCTGTCCGATTTTACGGACACGCTTTAACTGAATAATATCTTTATCAACATTTGTTTTAATGATATAGACGTTTTTCGTCTGATATTCTTTTAAAATCTCACCCTGGCTGTCGGCGATCACAAGCTTATAAACCGGAGAAATGCGTTCGCCGTCCTCGGAATTATACATATCTGAATTGCGTACATAGCCGTAAACAACACTGGAATCAATCGCACCGAGAACACGAATGCTTTCGCTTTTGCGGGCGGTAACAGTCCGGCGCTGCTCTGTTTCCAGATCAAGGATCGTGATGCGCGTTGCCGGCTTCTGTGAGGTTGCATTGGACCAGACGAAGCATTTTGCCTTTTCCAGCATAGCGAAATTCCCGCTGGATGCGTTTTTTGTCAGAACCGTATACTGTCTGGAAGTGATATTATAAGCGTATACTCTGTCATATAAAGAGAAGTAAAATACATTCTTGCGGTTTACATAACAGAAATCGCCAAAGTCTTCCTTGAGCTGCTGATAGCTTGTTTCAAGAGGAAGATAAATTCGCTCGTTGATCTGATTCTTCTTCACATCATAGCTGTAAAGAATGATGCCGACACGTCCCTCATAATCATCACAGTTCATATAGCCGTAAACGACAAAGTCAATATTGCCGTCATTGTCGATGTTGATAATGCGGATGTTGTGCTGATCGTAATAGTCTCTGATATAATCAGTCGAATTCTGCACAAAGGAGAAAACCTGATTCAGCTTCTCGGAGTGAAGATCATAGTACCAGAGATTGCCGTTGCGGACAAATGCCATTTTGCTGTTATCCTCGCTGGAGGAAATACCGAGATCCTCCTCGTTGGAAATACCGATCTTAAACTCACTCTGTGAGGTTGAGGTCAGCTCCGGATCAAAGACAGCTTCCATCGTGCGCTGGAAATACAGCAGATAAATGCGGCCGGTTGTGTAGCGGACTCGGTAAAACTCCTTCACCTGATACGTTTCTGTTCCGGTGTCTGTCTTTACTTTTACGTAATAAACCTGTTCCACAGCAGCTGTCTCAATGTTTAACTCCTTGATCGTCGGTGTGCAGGCAGAAACAACCTTCGGCTTGAGATTATTCCAGGTGATCATTTTCTTGCTGGAATAAATATTTACATTTGCCAGAGTGGAATCGTTGCTTCCGTTGGTTTCGAGATAATTTTTGATCTCGAAGTTCTTTTCCATGTTAAAGGTTGCGTTATGAAACCGGCTGACAAAATCAAGCTTCTGCTTGAGAAAACAGTCAGCCTCGTAATATTTGACGCGGGTATAAAAATGGATCTGTTTGCTGTAATTGGTTGTCAGCGTGATCTCCAGTCCGTATTCGGTGCTGGCGTTCATCGCAGCATCCAGTTTTAAACGGGCGGTTTTCTGATCCTTACTCTCATCAAATGCCGATAATGTACCGCTTCCGATGCTTTTGTCATTGGCGATATCCCTCAGATCATAATCCAGCCGCTTGATCTTCAATGTGCTTTCGGAAATGATCACATCGAAGGTCTTGTCAGCACCGATCGGTGTGACAGACTCTCGGATATTGCCGCTGTCGAGCTCACTGCTGTAGCCGTGAAGCGTATTGATCGTGTAACCGCTTACGGAAAGGTTAACAAGCGGAAACGCAGAGTCCTGCAGACTGGTTGCCGTCGCTGTACCCACATTTATGCTGGGTATATGTTGTCCAAATATAAAAATGGACACGCAAAATAAAATAAAAAGTCCGAATCCTTTATAAAAATATTTCAAAATTAGCCTCCTGATATACAAAAACATTCCTGTCATTAGTATAGATTGTTCCTGAAAAAAAGGCAAGGACAGTCACTAAAATTTAAGAAATGTCATAGTATGATAAAGAGGTTTCTTATGCGGAGCAGCAAGCAGTCTGTGTCTGCAGAAAGGTTTGGTGAATATGGAGAAAAAGGGAGCAATTTATCCGAAGGGAAATGCGATGGTATTTCCGTTAGAGCTGGCACAGGTGCCGGAGGAAGAGAAGATGAAGGATTTAAAATATCTGTATCCGTTAGAGGTGTCTGAATTAAGTGAAATGGTGATGAATGTCTGTGATCAGATGGAATATGAGGGAAGTCCGATGTACGACCGGTATCCGGATAAGGTTACGATGGGGCGCATGGCGGCAGGAATCTGCGGTCATTACTGCTGTCAGAAGGATCGCGTTGACCGGAAATGGCTGCGGCCGATGGTAGAGATCATGCTCTGTAATGAAATGAACTGCCGCAGGGAAAAACGCTGTCGTCATTACCGGTCTAAAAGCTGTTGATAAATATCACGTTTGGAAACACCGCGGTCGGCTGCGACCTTTTTCATGGCTTCCTTTTTGGAAAGATTCTGGTCTAAATAAAGCTGCATATGATCTTCCAGATCCATTTCCTTCCAGCTGTCCTGCTTCTGTTGATCCAGTGTCTGCCGGGAAATTCCCTCGAGAACAAGAACATATTCTCCTTTTGGAGATGTGTCCGAATAATAGGACAGTGCTTCGGAGAGGGTCATAAGCCGGACGGTTTCATGCAGCTTGGTCAGCTCACGGCAGAGTGTAATACGTCTGTCGCCGAGTGTCCGGTAAAGCTGCTCTAAGGTTGCAAGAAGGTGGTGCGGTGCTTCATAAAGGATCACGGTTCTTGTCTCTGTTTTGAGAGATTCCAGGATCGCTGCCCGCTCCTTTTTGTCCGGGGGAAGAAATGCTTCAAAGGCAAAACGACGGGTGGAAAGACCGGACAGGGTAAGTGCCGTAACGCAGGCGCAGGCACCCGGAAGAGAGGTCACAGGAATGCCGGCGGCATATGCCTGACGAACGATCTCCTCTCCGGGATCAGAGATTCCGGGAGTTCCTGCATCTGTGACGAGGGCAATATTCGTCCCCTCGGATAGCTTTGAGACAAGATAGGCAGCCTTGTCCACTTTATTGTACTCATGATAGCTTGTCATAGGAGTTTTGATCTCAAAATGATTGAGAAGCTTGATCGTATTGCGGGTGTCCTCTGCGGCGATCAGATCGACCTCCTTTAAGGTTCTGAGAACACGGAAGGTGATGTCTTCCAGATTGCCGATGGGAGTGGCACATAAATATAAAGTTCCTGTCATGGTTTTCTCCGTTTCCTGTATCGGAAATAGGAGAGCAGAAATGTCTCATAGAGAGGCTTTCTGTTCCTATCCGGTTTAAGTATTATAGATATCGAGAATTTCCTGCGTGTATACGCCGAGCGTATCATATATTACAAGCGGGGCTTCGATCCTGACCATGGAATTACCGCCGCGGACGGCATCGATCAGAACCATATTGGGTTCTTTGTCTGCAAATGGATGAACGAACCGCATCCGCTTTGGTTCCAGCCTATATTTCGTCAGACAGCTGATGATCTCGATCAGCCGGAATGGCCGGTGTACCATCAGAAAATGTCCGCCGGGCTTTAATACCCGGGAGGCTTCCCGAATCACATCGTCAAGGGTACAGAGTATCTCATGGCGGGCAATCGCTTTGGGTAATTCGGGATTCTTCAATCCATGGTTGTTATTCATATAAGGGGGATTTGTAATGACATAATCACAGGAAGCCTTTCCGAGAAGGGAAGAGGCTTCCTTAATATCCCCGTTAATAATATTGATCTTGTCGGTTAGTCCGTTATATTGGACACTGCGTCGCGCCATGTCTGCACTTTCGGCTTGGATTTCGAGTGCATCAATATGCGCGGCTTCTGTTTTGGCGGTCAGCAGGATAGGGATGATCCCGGTACCTGTACCAAAGTCAGCAACTTTGCTGCCCGGTGCACAGTGTGCAAAGGAAGACAGCAAAACAGCATCCATACCGAAACAGAATTTATCGGGATTCTGAATAATATAATAATCATTGATCTGAAGATCGTCCAGGCGTTCTCCCGGTCTTAATTCTGCTTTCATGGTGTGCTTTGTCCTTTATTGTTGTTCTGACGGCGATGGTTGTTACGTCTGTTATCGTGGTCGCCTCTCTTACTGCGCTCTTCACGGAAACGCTCAGGGCGTCCTTTGTCACGGCGTCCGTCGGTCTGACGCTCATAGCCGCCGCGGAAGCTCTGATCCTGCTTCTCGGTATCGGTCAGATGGATTACCTGATTCTCATAACCGCCGCGTCCTCTTGCAGGGCGTTTGTCACGGTTATTACTCCGAGGTTCACGGTCTCTGCGGTTATTGTCA
>OGDN01001797.1_pt1 | contig 31751 bp, 29 predicted proteins | sample 1570271 | NCBI WGS metagenome assembly OGDN01 (sample SAMEA4384481, study PRJEB24528) | human gut metagenome | reverse complement strand
ATATATGTGAAGTCTGTACACCATACTTTGTTTTTGCAGTCGACAGTAAATTTCTTGTTTAAGAGATTGTCAAAAATTTTATTCTTTTTGCCTCCTTTTTGTAGTTGTAGTAACAATTAGGGCTAATTCCAAATTTATTGCATAGCTATCTTAAACCAAATATATTTTTATTATCGTCGATAAATCGATATACCACTAATCGATTTCCTTTGCGAAGAATGCCGCTGCTTTTTTTAAGAAAGCAATTTCCTTATCTTTTTCGTTAAGAAGCTGATTTAATCTTCTAATCTCCTTTGCTTCATTAGATTCAGGTGTAGTGTTAGTGGTATAAAGGCATTCTTCCTTATACTGATTAACCCATTGGCTAATAGTACTCTTTGCAATATTATAGTCAGCAGCTATTTGAACAGTCGACTTATCTCCAGCCATATATGCTTTGACTACTTCTTTTTTAAAATCATCGCTGTAACGTATTGACATAGTGATGTCCTCCTTGTTTGAATAATATTATAATATATTATTCGAACAAGGTGTTACAAATTTATTATACCACTACACCTTCTCTCAAATTAATTTGTTAACGCAATTGACCTATTCTTATTCCACAATCGACATAGCAATTTGTTCTGGTGTGATAGGCAATTCTCTGTGCCATACTCCTGTTGCGCGGTAAATCGCATGAGCGATGGCCGGTGCCGGCGTATTGATTACGATCTCTCCTATTGACTTCGCACCAAACGGTCCTGTCGGTTCATAGCTGTGTTCAAATTCTACCTTCAGCTTGCCCATATCAAGACGTGTCGGAACCTTGTACTGCATAAAGGTAGACTCAATTGGACGGCCAGACTTGTCGTAGGTGACATTCTCCATCAAAGTATGACCGATACCCTGCACAATTCCGCCCTCTGCCTGGATTCTTGCCAGTGCCGGATTGATCGGAATACCACAGTCCACAACAGCCATAAAGTCAAGCACCTTAACCTCACCTGTCAGCTTATCGAGTTCTATCTCTGCCATTCCAACCATATACGGCGGCGGTGATACAGGTGAAAAATGAGACGCTGTTGCCTCTGCATTGCTGTTGCTTGCCAGCTGTGTCTTATAGGCAATCTCTGACAATGATACTGTCTGTCCAGTTGAAATACAGCGCACACGGCTGCTCTCAAATGCAACATCTTCCTTCTCGCAGTTCATCATCTGTGCTGCAATCTCGCAGATCTTTTTCTTTAAGTCAGCACATGCTTTTTCTACTGCCTTTCCGGTGATATAAGTAGTTGATGATGCATATGAGCCAGAATCATACGGTGAAGCATCTGTATCTGCTCCAAATACTGCAATATCATCTACGCTGCAGTCCATGCATTCTGCTGCCATCTGTGCAAGAATAGTATCACATCCAGTACCCATATCAGCAGCGCCTATAAGCAAATTGTAGCCGCCGTCTTCATTCAACTTTAATGTTGCAGAGCCAACGTCTAAGTTTGAAATACAGCTTCCCTGCATTGCCATACCAACACCTGCTGCACGCACTTTGCCATTGCCCATGTCGCGAACAGGATACTTTTCATCCCAGTTAAACATCTTCTTGCAGTGCTCCATACAGCGGTCAAGCGCACATGCATTTGCTGTCTCTCCGTAGTAAGCCGGCATAACCATGCCTTCTCTTACCATATTTCTATCACGAAGAACAGTTGGATCCATGCCAAGCTTATCAGCTAACTCATTGACAGCAGATTCCAGTGCAAAGATTCCCTGCGTTGCTCCATAACCACGATATGCACCTGCTGCCTGATGATTTGTGTACACAACATCATACGAAAAACGAAATGCTTCAAGTGATCCTGTATAAAGAGGAATTGATTTGTGGCCGGACAGACCAACTGTTGTCGGACCATGCTCACCATAGGCTCCTGAGTTTGATAAAGTGTAAAGATCTAACACACGAATTTTTCCATCCTTGTTTGCACCAAGACGCACGCGCACTTCCATCTCATGGCGCGGAGAACCAGCGATCTGTGCTTCTGTTCTTGTATAATTGATCTTTGCCGGACGGCCTGTCTTCATAGTGACAAAAGCTGGATATACATCACAAACTGCTGTCTGCTTTGCACCAAAACCTCCGCCAATACGAGGCTTCTCCACGCGAATACGACTCTTTGGAATGCCGAGCGCATTGGAAAGAATACGTCGTGTATGGAATACTATCTGTGTTGAGGATACAACGTGAAGTCTGCCATAACGGTCAAGACTTGTATAGCAGATAAATGGCTCCATCATTGCCTGATTATATGCCTTCATATGATAAGTATGATCAATGGTGATATCACAGTCTGCCATAATGCCTTCTACATCACCATCAAAGTCACATCCGCTTGCGACAAGATTTCTCTTGTTATCACCTCCGACAGGACACGGCGGAAACCAGTCCTCTTCTGGGTGAACAAGCACAGAATTGTCCTTTGCTGTATGGAAATCAAGAACAGGTTCAAGCACCTCATATTTTACCTTGATTAACTTCATTGCCTTAATGGCTGCCTTCTCATTTTCAGCTGCGATAAGCGCCACCGCATCTCCTGAAAAGCGCACATGACGATCCAGAATTAAACGGTCATATGGCGATGGCTCTGGAAAGGTCTGACCTGCAATCGCAAAACGATTCTTCGGCACATCTTCCCAAGTATAGATATCGACAACGCCTGGAACTAACTTTGCTGCCTTTGTATTAATCTCCTGTACAATGGCATTTGCATGAGGAGAGCGAAGAATCTTAACCACAAGTGCATCGCTTGGTGTTACATCATCTGTATAAACAGGCTTTCCGGTAAGCAGCTGCATCGCATCCTTTTTCCGGACAGATTTATTTATTGATTTATATTCTTTCTGCATAAAATAGTCCTTTTCTATGATATGAGCTTTTAGCTCTACTTTGTCAGTTGCTATTTTTCTCGTCTGCACAAGCTTTGTGGCTGTCAAGAAAGTTACGGATTCCGCGAAGCTGGCCTTCGTAGCCAGAACAGCGGCAAAGATTTCCGGCAAGAAATGCGCGGATTTCATCATCCGTTGGGTCTTGATTTTCGCGAAGAAGTGCAATTGTATTCATAACAAAACCTGGATTGCAAAAACCACACTGGTCTGCTCCCTGATCTGCGATAAATCCTACAAATTCTAATGCTTCTTCCTGAAGACCTTCAAGTGTCTTAATCTCATGACCATCTGCCTGCACAGCAAGCTTTGAACATGATAAAATCGGCTTATTATCCATAAATACCGTGCACAGGCCGCAGTTTGATGTGTCACATCCGCGCTTAACGCTAAGGCATCCCTTTTCACGAAGCCAGTCTAACAACACTGTATCTGCTTCCACATTGCCGATTACATTTTTTCCATTTAATTTAACCTTGATTTCCATTCATTTCCCTTTCTATTTTGGGCCGTTTATTTATTGCTGATTGTAAAGCTGTGCCACACAGCGTTCTGTCAATACATGAATCAAATGTGTACGGTAAGTACTGCTGCCGCGCAAATTGCTGTCAGTTGGCACCTGTTCTGCGACATATGAAGCAAATGCAGCGGCAACTTCCTTCGTGACACCATTTGCCATTATTCCATTCTCATCACTAACAAGTTTTGCTCTTTTCGGACGAGCGCCAATTACAGCGCGATACTTTCCTTCCAGTTTTGATACACAACAGGTCAGCACTGGAAAATCGGTGCTCTGGTTTCTAACAGCCATATATGCAATCTGACAGGCACGCTTTTTTACAATCACACGAATCAAAATATCATTATCCATTTTCATTGAAACAAAATCTGCCATTGAAACAATTCCGCCCTTATAAAGCTCCACATAGCTGTCCATAGCCAGAAAAACAGTCAGCACATCTGAAAATCCAAAGCGTCCCCAGATGCTTCCGCCGATTGTCGCCATATTTCTAAACTGGACACCGACAATATCCTTTACTGCATTTTTCACAGCGTCATGCGTATATGTATTCAATCCTACATGCTGCTCTAACTCACGAAGCGTTACGCGTGCGCCAATGGAAAATTCCTCATCTGTCTCTTCAATTGTGTCAAGTCCAAGATCACACAAATCAATCGCTGTACTTATAGTACCATTTCCAAGACGCATCCACAGCATACCGCCAAGAATCCTATTCTTTTTGCCTTGATTAAGCTTCCATGCTTCCTCAAGACTCTGCGCCTTAACATATTTTTGTATCGTTACCATCCTCTCATCTCCTTACGTCGTTTTAACAAACTGCCATTATCATTTGTCACAGCATTTTTCCTATGCTGTAAGCATCACTTTCATTATACCAATCCAATTTGATTTTGAAAAGCAGTTTTGATATACTTTTCTTATTAGTTCATGCTCACGGTTACAGTTCACGCGTCATGCAATAAAAGCCCTTCGGTGCAATGGTTTCGTCGCCGGACCAAACTCCGCAGGTTCCTTTTATATTCTTTCTTATCATACATTACTTTGAAAGACCTGCTCCAAGTGTCCGGCTCGTGAAATCCATTCACCTTCGGGCTTTGCTATAAATATTGGCTTATCCGTGAACTGTACCTAAAAAAACAACCTAACCTAAAAATGGAGAATATACTATGCAGATTACCCCTACTACCCCACATCTTGGCTGTGTCATTATGGCGTCTGGGCTTGGAAAGCGTTTTGGCGGCAACAAGCTGATGGCTGATTTTGATGGGCAGCCCCTGATATGTCGAGCCCTTACTGTTACAGATGGTCTTTTTTCACACCGCGTTGTTGTGACACGCCATGCAGATGTTGCTTCGCTGTGCCATGCTCAAAATATTCCTGTTATTTTGCATGATAAGCCCTTTAGAAATGATACCATACGTCTGGGCTTGGACGAGGTTACGCGTAATGGTGATATAAGCGGATGCCTGTTTTGTCCTGGCGATCAGCCGCTTCTTAGCCGCGAAACTATAATTAATCTTATTGATGCTTCTTTAGCTGACAACAAAAAAATTATTCGCCCTGCCTTTCAAAACACTCCTGGTGCCCCTGTTCTTTTTCCAAGCTGGGCATTTTCTGAACTTTTTTCTCTGCCTGAGGGAAGGGGCGGCGGTTTTGTTGCAAAAAAATATCCTGAACGGATACAATTAGTACCCGTTCAGGATGAATATGAACTAAAAGATGTTGATACACAAAAAGATTTGCTTATACTTCTTAATCGCTTCAAATATCAGCTTATGTGATCTTTGCTTACGCTGCTGCATCCTCTTTCTTTTCCTTAGGAAGAAGAATATTTAATACAATAGCAACAAGTGCTGCCGGAACGATTCCTGAACCGCCAAAGATCAGCTGAACTGCCTGTGGTGCCTGATTTAAGATGCTTGCATTGGCACCCATACCATAGCCAACACCAAGAGCAACAGAAACGATAGAAAGATTTCTTGCTGTCAATGGCTCCTTTGTGATCAGCTGAATACCGCTAATTACAATTGAGGAGAACATCATAACTGCTGCACCGCCTAAAACTGACTGCGGCATAATTGAAACGATTGCACCAAGCTTTGGACAGAGTCCGCAAAGAATCAGGAAAATAGCACCTGTTGACAATGCAAAACGGTTTACAATCTTTGTCATGCTTACAAGACCAACGTTCTGTGAGAAGGAGGTATTCGGAAGCACACCAAACAGTGCTGCAAATGAAGATCCAAGACCATCACACATAACACCGCCTGAAAGCTCTGTATCGGTAGCTTCACGGCCAAGACCACCTTCCATAACGCCAGAGATATCACCAACAGTCTCAACTGCCGTTACGACAAACATAATCAATACTGGGAGGATCGCACGCAGATCAAATACTGGCTTTACCGGCATCAATGTCGGAATTGCAAACCAAGACGCGTCTGCTACCTTCTGCCAATTTAATACCCATGCCTTTGTATACTCAACACCATCTGCTGTAACACCTGTTGTCGGAAGTACAAAACCCATGATAAATGCTGCTACATAACCACAGATAATTCCAAGTAAAATTGCAGAAAAGCTTGCAAAGCCCTTTGTCGCATGCTTGAAAACAAGAATCATTACAAGAACAAACAATGCTAAAAGCAGATTTTCCATGGAACCAAAGTCTTTTGCTGTATTTCCGCCGCCAAAAGAATTGATGCCGACTGAAATCAAGCTAAGACCGATGGACATAACAACTGTACCTGTCACTACGGATGGGAAGAATTTACGAAGTGGCTTTAAGAAGAAACCAAGAACAGTCTCAAACAAACCACCGATTATGGATGCTCCCATAATGGCACCATAGGCAAGAACGCCTCCGCCCATAGTTGCGGCAACTGAGTTAAATACTCCGATAAAACCAGAAGATGTACCCATAATAATCGGAACCTTTCCTCCGACCGGTCCGATAGCGAACAGCTGAACTAAAGTAACAATTCCTGCTACCAGCATTGCATTCTGTAAAAGCTGCAGCTGTAAATCTGCAAACTCACCGCCTGCAATTCCACATGCGCCGGTGATGATCAAAAGCGGCGTTAAGTTTCCCACAAACATAGCCAGCACATGCTGTAAGCCAAGCGGGATTGCCTGCTTCAGCGGCATTTTTCCATCAAGGCGGAAAGCTGCCTCTGATAATCTGTATGATGTTTTCACAACAGATACCTCCCTTTTCTTTTTTCAAGAAAAGTATATCATTCGCAGGCTAATCTGTAAATTGAGTAATATATAGAAGTTTTCTGTATAAAAATAGGAATATCTGTCAAAAGGACAAATCTGTCATGCCTTAACCATTGAAATGCTGCAGATCCTTGTCTTTTCCAATGACATACATCTGCATATCTTTTTGTAGTTTTTCATCTGGTGAAAACTGCAAATTCATGTGGTTATTAATGCGAATACCTGCAATGTTCATTCCATATTTATTTCTAAGATCAAGTTCACGAAGAGTCTTTCCTACCCACGCTGATGGAATTGCCATCTCGACCATACTGTAATCATTTGACAGATTAATCCAGTCTGAAAAATCACGTGCCGTAAGATATTTTCCAACTCGCGCACCCATCTCCACTTCTGGAAATACGACTCTTGTGACACCAAGCTTTTTCAAGACCTTTCCATGCACTTCGTTTTTTCCAGTTGCAATAATTTGTGGAATGTTATACTCCTTACATTTCATTGCAATCACAATGCTTGCTTCCATGTTGCTGGCAACAGCAATGACTGCACCATCCATATGCTCCATTCCAAGACCGCTCATGGCATCCTCATCGGCCACATCAACCTGCACTGCATAGCTGACATCATCAGCGATCTGTGCCACGCGGTCTGCATCCTGATCCACTGCCACTACCTCATTTCCAGCTGCTGCAAGTGTTCTCGCTACACTTGTGCCAAAACGATTTAAACCGAATACAATATACTGCTGTTTTTTCATGACTTTCCCTTCTGCTTTTCAAAGCTCGCATTTAAAATAATTTTATCCTACCATGATATGTTCCTCTGGCAGTCTTCTCTTTTCATTTCTTCTCTTTATACTTCCTGCAATCATAAGAGGAATTGTAATAGGTCCAATTCGACCCATATACATCAGCGCAATAATAATAAATTTTCCAGCAATGTGAAGTTTCGGCGTAAGACCTGCTGTCAGACCTACTGTCGCCGTTGCAGAGACCACCTCATATGTAGCCTGCATAATTGTTGCCTCTGGCTCTGCAACCATTAATGCAAGGGTGCCTACTAGTACCAACAATAAACCTCCAATGCAAACTGACAATGCTGTTCGAACAATATTCATTGGAATACAACGCCTGAAGCACTCTGTATCTTCATGACCTGCCAGAATAGAACCACAGCTAAGCAGCACAACAGCTACTGTAACTGTTTTCACACCTCCTGCTGTTCCTACAGGAGAGCCTCCAATATACATCAAAAAACAGCTAAACAGCCTCGAAACCTCTCTAAGCTGATCCTGCGGCACAGTAAAAAATCCTGCAGTTCTTGTTGTCACTGACTGGAAGAATGATGCCATCAGCTTTTGGAAAAAGCCCATAGATCCTAATGTATTTGGATTATTATATTCTACAATGAAGAAAAATAAAGTTCCGCCCAATAACAAACTGATTGTCATTAAAAGCACTAACTTTGTATGAAGAGATAGCTTTCTCAGACCCTGTCTGATTCCTGTCTCCTTCTTAGCTGCCTTTTTTATAAAAGCAACCAATTCCCTCCATACCATAAAGCCAATTCCGCCTGCTATAATTAAAAAGGCTGTAACTGTATTGATCAGCACATCATCTGCATACATTGCAAGACTAGAATCACCTAGTAAATCTACTCCTGCATTACAAAAGGCTGATATTGAGTGAAAAACTGCATACCATATGCCGCGAAGCAGTCCAAACTGTGGAATAAAGCGGCATGCATATCCTAATGCGCCAATACCCTCTACCACAAGCGAGCCTTTTACAACATACTGCAGTATTCCGACAAGACCACGCATACTGTCGCGGTTAAAATAATTTTGCAGCATAACACGTTCCTGAATGGTGAGTTTGACTTTCATAAGAACAAGCACATACGTCACACAGACAATAACGCCCCAGCCTCCGACTTGAATTAAAAACAGCATGACCAACTTTCCCAGAAATGTAAACTGAAATGCCGGGACAACAGTTACTAGTCCTGTCACACAGACACAGGTACATGATGTAAACAGTGCATCTGGAAAATTGAGCCACTTTCCATTGGCATTGCATATCGGCAGCATTAAAATGCATGCACCTACAAGTATCAGCACCAGAAAGCCAAATACCATAACCTGTGTAAATGACCATTTCTTTATACTTTTCATGTCTTCCTCTACTTTCTTTATGTATTTTCCCTCATTATAGCGATTTAGGTGTTGATATGCAACTGGAAAATATTACGATGATATGACACGTAATTTTCGCAAGGGCGCATAAGCGCCCTGATTAAGTTACAAAAACTCCTTCATCCTTCCCATAAAATCTTCTTCAGTGTGTATCAAACCTTCTGCAATCTGTCTGGCTTCCCGGCTTGCATCCCTACACTCATTCTGACACTTTGCAATGCTTTGAATCCCCATGTTGCATCCATTCATCATCAGTTTTGCTACCTGATGACAATCTCCCTTCATCATAAGCCGCATCTCTGTTGTAATCCATGAAGATGCAGATGCCACAGGACTTGGATCCTTCTCTGATACACCCGCCTCCATTAAAAGACGCGATGTTTCCTTCTCTACTCGCTCATGCTCTCTGCGATAATCCTCTACAGCTTGCTCTAGCTCACTGTCCTCAAGATAATCTTCTACCTGTGTCATACTTTGAAGCGCCATCTTGCAGCCTACATTACACTCCTTTAAAAGCTTTTTTGTCTGATCATCCATCAGTTTGTTTTCCTCCTGTAAATAACGGATAGTTTCAAAAAGCTTAGCTAAAAAGCTTCTCTCTTCCACAGTATCTATCAAGAAACAAGATTTTATACACAATCCCTAAGATACAAAAATCCCCCGAAATGATGTTTATACACCATTTCGAGGGGAAAATTTTTACTATTATTTTTCGTAAAATTCACGAGTAGGATCTCATTACTTACCGGGTTGAATTATTACTTATCTCTGTACACGAGCTCCAGCTCCGCCCATGATAGCCTCTACTTCCTTCTTGCTTGCCATAGTGGTATCACCAGGAGTTGTCATAGCCAGTGCGCCGTGAGCTGCACCATAGTTAACAGCCATCTCAGCGTTCTCAGTAGTCATTAAACCGTAGATCAGACCAGATGCGAAGGAATCGCCGCCGCCTACACGGTCCATGATCTCCAGACCGTTGTAATCCTTAGCCTTGTAGATCTCACCATCTGCCCAGCAGATTGCGCTCCAATCGTTAACAGTTGCAGTCTTAACCTGACGAAGAGTTGTAGCTACAGCCTTGAAGTTCGGGTAAGTCTTAGCAGCCTCATTGATCATCTTCTTGTATCCGTCAAGATTCAGAGTCTTTAAGTTTGCATCGTTGCCCTCGATCTCAAAGCCAAGGCAAGCGGTGAAGTCTTCCTCGTTACCGATCATAACGTCAACGTACTTAGCGATCTCCTTGTTTACTTCCTGAGCCTTAGCCTGTCCGCCGATAGCGCTCCACATAGATGGACGATAGTTTAAGTCGTAGGATACGATAGTTCCATACTTCTTAGCGGTCTTGATTGCAGCTAAAACAGTCTCGCAAGACTGCTCAGACAGTGCAGCGTAGATACCGCCGGTATGCAGCCAACGAACACCTAATGTTCCGAAGATGTACTCAAAATCGAAATCATCTGGAGTAGCCTTAGAAATAGCAGTGTTTGCACGGTCAGAGCAACCTACAGCACCACGGATTCCAAATCCTCTCTCAGTGAAGTTTAAACCGTTACGGCAGATACGGCCAATACCGTCAGTCTTCATCCACTTGATAAGGGAAGTATCAACACCACCCTGGCAGATGAAATCTTCCATCAGCATACCAACCTCGTTATCAGCAAATGCAGTGATAACAGCGGTATTCATCTTGAAGCACTTTCTTAAACCACGGATAACATTGTACTCTCCGCCGCCTTCCCATGCGCGGAAGGATCTTGCAGTACGGATTCTGCCCTCGCCCGGATCAAGACGAAGCATAACCTCGCCCAGAGATACTGCATCAAATTTGCACTCACTTGCTGGTCTCAAATTTAAATTCATTTTTTTCTAAACCATACCTTTCTTTTTTCCTCATGCAAGCATGATCAGCTTGCGACTTTTCGACCCTAGCATTACACTTAGCCGCGGATTTCCTTAACCTTTGCAACTGCTTCCTTGGTCATAGCAGTGATCTTATCGAACTCACCAGCCTTGATCATGTCGCCCTTTACCATCCAGCTTCCGCCACAGCAAAGAATCTTATCACAGCTTAAGTAGTCTGCCAGGTTCTTTGTATTGATTCCACCAGTCGGCATGAACTTAACCATGGTGTACGGAGCTGCCATAGCCTTGATCATAGCGATTCCGCCAGCCTGCTCTGCCGGGAAGAACTTAACAACCTTCAGTCCGCGCTTAACAGCCTGTGCAACCTCTGATGGAGTGATGCAGCCTGGCAGTACCGGAATGTTGTTCTCTAAACAGTAGTCAACGATCTCTGGATCAAATCCTGGGCTAACGATGAACTTAGCACCTGCCTTAACAGCACGGTTTACCTGATCGATTGTCAGAACGGTACCTGCACCAACTAACATCTCCGGATAAGCCTCGCTCATAAGACGAATGGACTCCTCTGCTGCATCAGTACGGAATGTAACCTCTGCACAAGCAAGACCACCCTCTACTAAAGCCTTTGCTAACGGCAGTGCATCCTTTGCATCGTTCAGTACTACAACCGGAACAACGCCATACTCTTTAAACTGCTCATTAATTGTCATTTTTTTATTCCTCCTTTTGCCCAGCCCCTAAAAAAGGGCACACTATGGGCGTGTTTACAGTACATCGTTCTACGTGATGTTACATATCTTTATACTACCATTTTTTTGCGTATTCGCCAATAGGAGACATGTATTTCTGTGTTTTGACTAATTTGCATAAGCAAACATCCATTATTTTTGTTGATATTTATTTTTTTATCACAGTCTTTTTTCAAAGTTGCCTGACATGACAGAAACACCTTCGTCAGCAATTACGAACGCTTTCGGGTCAATACTGTGAATAATTTCGACAAACTCTGCTGTCTCAAATTTATTGATACAGCAAATCATGATTTTTGTCTCTTCTTTTGTGTAGGCACCTACACCAGTCCACTCTGTCACACCGCGTCCTGTCTGCTTTAAAATCTTCTGATCAATTCCTTCCTGCTTTGTAAAAATCATCAGTCGAACAGTGATATTTTGATAATGGACCCTATCCATCATAAGTGTAAAAAATACCATATAAATAAGAGAATAGATAACAATCTCAATATCAAACATCAAAAGAAGACTCGCATATACTACCACATTGACATACAATGAAATCTTTCCAACAGATGCATTCTTGAACTTTCTAGCTGCCCACATGCCGATGACATCTACACCGCCGCCGCTGCCGCCAGCTACAAGCAGCAGACCGACACCAAAACCAGTGATAATACCCGCAATCAAAACTGAGGCAACAACAGAATCAACGATTGGCGTTGCCGGAATCGGAATGATGCTTGCAAATATACTGATCGCTACTGAGCCTATCAGTGTCTTAACAAGAAAGCCTTTTCCAATTCCTTTCCATGCCAAAACAAGAAGCGGAATATTAATCAAAAAGTAAACGATACCATACACATTTTTGTCGCCAAAATCTATGATCTTTCCAAGCAAATATGTAAGAACCTGTGCAATTCCGACACCTCCGCCGCTGTAAAGACCATACGGAATCAAAAAATAGTTCATACCAAATGTGTATAAAAATGAACCTGCGATAATAACGGCGAGCTTTGCCCATCTTGACTTAATCTTTTCCATGATAATCTCCCCGATTATATTTTTAAAGTGCTTTCTTTATCGCTGCCATCAGTTCGTCATATGTCTCAAATGCCAAAAGGTCTGGATTTTCATTTTTGATTGCATCAGTACTTCGAAATAAAAATCCCGCTTTGCTCGCACGAATCATTCCAAGATCATTATAGCTGTCACCGCTTGCGATTGTCTCAAAACCAATAGACTGCAGTGCCTTTACTGTTGTCAGCTTAGACTGCTCAATTCTCATCTTAAAACCTGTAATTTCTCCATCCTCTGCGACCTCAAGCGTGTTGCAAAAGATTGTTGGCCACCCAAGCTTTTTCATAAGCGGTGCTGCAAACTGTGTAAACGTATCACTGATAATGATTACCTGTGTCATGCTTCTTAACTCATCAAGAAATTCCTTAGCACCAGGCATTGGATCGATCTGTGCTATAGTCTGCTGAATCTCCTTTAAGCCAAGACCATGTTCCTTTAAGATGCCCAGTCTCCACTTCATCAGCCTATCATAATCTGGCTCATCCCTTGTTGTTCTTTTCAGTTCTGGGATGTTGCTTGCCTTAGCAAATGCAATCCAGATCTCCGGTACCAATACACCTTCTAAATCCAAACATACAATATTCATTGTGTTCTCCTGCCTTTCTCAATTTATTTATTTGCTACTCCTCTACCTCAATGTCAAGTCCAAGCTCCTTCGGCAGAAAACGCGGACATACATTGTCTGTTGTAATGATAACAGATGCAGCAAGACGTGTACCTATTTCAACTGCTTCCTTTAATTCTTTGCCATATGTCATGCCAATGGCAACACCTGCAAAGAAGGCATCTCCTGCTCCTGTTGTATCGCGCACTATTACCTTGCGCGCCGGATAAATACCTTTATTTCCCTTACAGTCTGCATACACGGCGCCTTCACCGCCCATCGTAACAACAATTGATGGAATCTGGGCGCTCACAACATTTGCTGAAATAATCTCGCAAAGTTCCTGCGGTGTCTTTCCCTCATAATCCTCTGCAAAGAAAATGCCTGCCTCAATCTGATTGCATACAAAGCAGTCAAAATGCTTTAAGTAATCACGTCGTTCCACGGCAATGCTCATATTTGTGACAACACCATACACCCTCTTATTATACTTTTGTGCAAGCTGAAATGTCTTTTTTATGATTTCCTTATCAATGTCCATTTCCAGTACGATGGAATCCGCCTTAGAGATGATCTCATCTCCCTTTTCCTCAAGAGTATACAAAATCGGATACAAGTTTGGCCTTTGTGAGATAGACCCTGCCAAATCACCCTTGTTGTCAAATACAGCTAGCCATGTTCCCATTCCACCCGGAACACTCTTCACATAGCTTGTATCTACCTTATGTCTTTTTAATTTGCGTACAACATCTTCGCCAAGCGCAGATGTATCTACGATGCTTACATATGTAGGCCTAAGCTCAACATTTGCAATGTCCTCCACGACATTTCGCGTTACGCCTCCGTGTATGTATTCAATCCGTCCCGCATTGCGGCCCTCCGGCACATATATATCCTCAGGAAAGCCTTTGATATCCACAAATACGGCGCCGATTACTACAATTCCCATGGTTTGTCCCCCAGTATATTACAATCTTGGAGCCATCGGCAGCTGCCGGTGACTCCTACCCTTTATTGTACAAAACATTCCACAAAAAGCAAGCATCATTTTAGTTTTGTCCATTGCTTTTTTTACATAATATAGTAGAATATAACTATCTCAAAAACTTGACGAGAATAAAAAGGAAGGTTGGTATTACATATGAAATTTTTTGAAATAAAAGATGGTGCGCTTTTCTTTAAGCGCCGCCAGGAAATTATGGAAATTTGTCCATGGGGTGCCGGACTTCGTGTTCGCGCTACACAAAATCGAAGCTTTTCTGATAAGGATTGGGCACTCGATGTTCCTGCAAAGGCAGACGGAAAAATTGAGCTTTTTGACGATCATGCAATCGTGAGAAATGGCAGTATCTACGCTGTTGTTACAGACTTTGGACGTATCAGTTTCTATAATGAAAAGGATGAACTTTTACTAAAGGAATATTATCGCAGCTGGGATTATGGAACAAAGGATTGGAAGGATCTTGATACAATCATTATGCAGCGTGCTGCTGCAAGAACCTACCATGCTGTTGGAGGCGACAACTATGCATTAAGTGTACGTTTTGAGGCAGATGATAACGAAAAACTCTTTGGCATGGGCCAATATCAGCAGCCACGGTTTGATTTAAAGGGCTGTACACTTGAGCTTGCTCAGAAAAATACTCAGGCAAGTGTTCCTTATCTTGTATCTAGCAAGGGCTATGGTCTTTTGTGGAATAATCCTGCAATTGGACGCGCAACGCTTGGTGCTAACGTAACAGAGTTTACTGCTGAATCTACACGCCAGATTGATTACTGGATTAATGCAGCCGATACACCTGCAGCACTTGTAGAGCAATACACAGAGCTTACCGGACGTGTCCCGATGATGCCAAAATGGGCTATGGGCTTTTGGCAGTGTAAGCTTCGCTATCAGACACAAGATGAAGTATTAACTATTGCGCGCAGATATAAGGAATTAAATATTCCGCTGTCTGTTATTGTTATCGACTTCTTCCACTGGACACAGCAGGGCGACTGGCGCTTTGACCCGGAATATTTCCCAGATCCAAAGGCAATGATCGATGAACTTCATGAGATGGGTGTTCGCGTAATGATTTCCATCTGGCCGACTGTTGACCGTACAAGCGTTAACTATGAGGAAATGAGTGAGCGTGATCTTTTAATCCGTACAGACCGCGGCTTAAATGTTACAATGGAATGCTGGGGAATGCAGTGCTTCATTGACCCTACAAATCCTGAAACACGTGAATTTGTATGGCAAAAGGCAATGGAAAATTACCGCTCACACGGTGTTGATCTGTTCTGGTTAGATGAAGCAGAACAGATCAACACCGTGTGAGCGGTAATGTTCAAGACTTTGATCTTTACCGCTACTATGATGGTCCGGCATTAGAGTGTGCAAATGAGTATCCAGCTCGCTATTCTCAGACCTTCTTTGACGGTATGAAGAAGGAAGGAATTGAAAACCCTCTGAATCTTGTTCGCTGTGCATGGGCTGGTTCCCAGCGCTATGGTGCACTTGTCTGGTCCGGTGACGTTCCTTCTACATTTACTTATCTTCGCTATCAGCTGACAGCTGGCCTAAACATGGGTCTTGCCGGAATTGCATGGTGGACAGCAGATATCGGCGGCTTCCATGGCGGAAATGTACATGATCCAGCCTTCCATGAGCTTTTGATGCGCTGGTTCCAGTTTGGTGCATTCTGCCCTGTTATGCGTCTGCACGGCGACCGTGATCCTCACTACAAGCCACTTGGCACAACAGGCGGCGGTAAGGTTGCTTCTGGTGCCGACAATGAAATCTGGAGCTACACACCTGAGATTCAGGATATGATGAGTTACTATATCCTGCTTCGTGAATCCATGAAGGGTTATATGACAACTGTTATGGAGGAAGCTCACGAAAAGGGAACACCTGTTATGAAGCCGCTGTTCTACGATTATCCGACAGACAAAACTTGCTGGGAAATTGCAGACGAATTCCTCTTTGGTCATGATCTTCTTGTTGCTCCAGTTCTTTATGCTGGTGAGCGCACACGTACTTTGTATCTGCCAGAGGGACGCTGGTGTGAATATGAGACAGGTAAGGTTTATGATGGCGGCTGCACAATTACTGTAGATGCTCCGATTAACCGCGTTCCATTATTCATAAAAGAAGGCAAGACAGTTTTTGTGAAATGATACCAGGGTTAAAAGCTCCAAAAGCCGTTCGTGCTTGCACTAAAGGCTTTGAGCTTGGGACCCGCAAAAAAATATAAGGATTTAATTTATGAAAAAAGAAGGCTACTATTCTTCTGGACAGTTCGCAGGGATGGCTCATGTCACCCTGCGGACCATCCGCTATTATGACAAGCAGGGTATTTTAAAGCCCTCTTTTGTAAATGAATCTGGTGCACGCTTTTACACTGATGAAGATTTTGCGCGTCTCCAGCAAATTTTATTATTAAAATATCTTGGCTTCTCACTTGATGATATTCGTGAAATGATCGTAGACACAAAAGATCTTCACTACATGCAAAATTCCCTTAACATACAATTAAATCTTGTGCGCGACCGCATTGAGCAAATGCAGCTTGTAGAAAAAGCGATCCTTGAAACATCAGATGCCATAAACAAGCAGCACAGCATTGACTGGAGCCGCATGTTAAATTTGATCCATCTGACTGGCATGGAGGAAAGCTTAAAAAAGCAGTATCAAAATGCCTCGAATATCTCTGCCCGCATCAATCTTCACCGCCTTTATTCCCAAAATAAACAGGGATGGTTTCCATGGATTCTGGAAAACTGCCATCTGGCGCCAGGGATGAATATTTTGGAAACTGGCTGCGGTGACGGCACGCTCTGGTGTGAGGCAAAGAAACAGTTTTCCCAGAATAATTGTCCAGATCACACCAAAGCTCATGATCAGCAGCCAGATCTTCTTAAAACTTGCTCAATTATGCTGACTGATATCTCAGAGGGAATGCTTCGTGATGCAAGACGTGCAATAGGCGATGGCGATGAATTTTCATTTCGTGAATGCTTCTGTGAGGCACTTCCGTTTGCAGATGAATCATTTGACCTTGTTTTGGCAAACCATGTTCTTTTTTACTGCAGTGATGTGACACAGGCGTGCCGCGAGGCCGCTAGAGTATTAAAGCCCGGCGGACGATTCTTATGCAGCACATATGGTGCAGACCACATGAAAGAAATCAGTCGTCTCGTGTCTGACTTTGACTCGCGCATTGTACTGTCGGCAGATTGTCTTTACGAGCGATTCGGGCGCGAAAATGGAGCCGAGATTCTAGCGCCATATTTTAGTGATGTGAAATGGCTCTCCTACGAAGACTCACTTCTCGTTCCAGATGCCGAACCGCTGATTCTCTATATTCTCTCCTGCCACGGCAACCAGAATCAATATTTGCTTGACCACTTTGCAGAATTTCGAAGCTTCGTCAAGAAAAAAACAGATGCTGGATTCTCGGTCACAAAGGATGCTGGAGTGTTTTGCTGCACGAAATAGCTGCCGTTGAGCTACTTGTCTTTGTGCACTTTTCACAAACTTTGATTTTCCCACAAAAAGTGCTTGAAGGTGACGTTACGTCACCTTATATACTTTGCATGTCAAAGAAAAAATGTTTTGACACGCGACATCATGTATATACGAAATTTGATTTTATTTTTGAACCACTAGGGACAGATAAAAAGCCATCATCCCTGTCCCCATTAGAAAGGAGTTTATTATGACCATTATCGTTACCGGCGGAGCCGGATTTATCGGAAGCAACTTTATTTTCCATATGTTAAATACTTACCCGGATTACCGCATTGTATGTTTAGACTGCCTGACCTACGCTGGAAACCTTTCCACTCTGGCACCGGTTATGGACAACCCGAATTTCCGTTTTGTTAAGGAAAGCATCACTGACCGTGAGGCTGTTTACAAACTGTTTGAGGAGGAGCACCCAGACATCGTTGTTAACTTCGCAGCTGAGAGTCATGTTGACCGTTCCATCGAGAATCCGGAAGTTTTCTTAAACACCAACATTCTTGGAACTGCTGTTTTAATGGATGCTTGCCGCAAGTATGGCATTAAGCGTTATCATCAGGTTTCCACTGACGAGGTTTACGGTGATCTGCCGCTTGACCGCCCAGACCTGTTCTTCACTGAGGAGACTCCAATCCACACAAGCAGCCCGTACAGCTCTTCTAAGGCTGGCGCTGACTTATTAGTTCTTGCTTATCACAGAACCTATGGTCTGCCTGTTACCATCAGCCGCTGCTCAAATAACTACGGTCCATATCACTTCCCGGAGAAGCTGATTCCGCTTATGATCGCTAACGCATTAAACGACAAGCCGCTTCCAGTTTATGGTACTGGTGAGAATGTTCGTGACTGGCTGTATGTTGAGGATCACTGCCGTGCAATCGATCTGATCATCCACAAGGGACGCGTTGGTGAGGTTTACAACGTTGGTGGACACAACGAGATGAAGAACATCGACATCGTTAAGATCATCTGCAAGGAGCTTGGAAAGCCAGAGAGCTTGATCACTTTCGTAGGCGACCGTAAGGGACATGACATGCGTTATGCAATCGACCCGACCAAGATCCACAATGAGTTAGGCTGGCTGCCAGAGACTAAGTTTGCTGACGGTATCAAGAAGACCATTCAGTGGTACTTAGACAATAAGGAGTGGTGGGAGACCATCATCTCTGGTGAGTATCAGAACTACTACGAGAAGATGTACGCAAACCGCTAATGGAGGTCGTTATGAAAGTATTTGTTACTGGAGTTGCCGGTCAGCTCGGACATGATGTAATGAATGAACTGGCTAAGCGCGGCTATGAGGGAATCGGAACTGATATTGCACCAGAGTATTCTGGCGCTGCTGACGGTACTGCTGTTGTTTCTATGCCATATGTTTCTTTAGATATCACTGATGCTGATGCTGTTGATCGTGTTATCTGCGAGATGAAGCCGGATGTTGTCGTTCACTGCGCTGCATGGACAGCTGTTGATCTGGCTGAGGATGAGGACAAAAAGGATAAGGTGCACGCAATCAATGCGGATGGTACTGCAAACATCGCAAAGGCCTGCAAGAAGACTGGCAGCAAGATGGTTTACATCAGCACCGACTATGTATTTGACGGTCAGGGTACTACTCCATGGACACCAGATTGCAAGGATTATAAGCCACTTAATGTTTATGGTCAGTCTAAGCTTGACGGTGAGCTTGCTGTTTCTAGTACTCTTGACAACTACTTTATCGTGCGTATCGCATGGGTATTTGGCAAGAACGGAAAGAACTTCATCAAGACTATGTTAAACGTTGCCAAGACACACAGTACCTTAAAGGTAGTTAATGACCAGATCGGTACACCGACATATACCTTTGATTTGGCAAGACTGCTTGTAGATATGATTGAGACCGACAAATACGGCTACTATCATGTAACAAATGAGGGCGGCTACATCAGCTGGTATGATTTCACAAAGGAAATCTTCCGTCAGGCTACCCTTCTTGGACGCACTGAGTACAGTGAGGATAAGGTTACTGTTCTTCCTGTTACTACTGCTGAGTATGGTCTTTCAAAGGCTGCAAGACCATTCAACAGCCGTCTGGATAAGTCCAAGCTTGTTGAAAATGGTTTTACTCCACTTCCGACATGGCAGGATGCAGTTGCAAGATATTTAAAAGAAATTGAATTTTAATAAAGAACATGAAATGGGATGGAGTTTTGTGGCTCCATCCCATACTTCATAGCTTATAATCCCTTGCGCATCTTTCTAACCCGTCAATTACACTACTAAATTCCACACCATACTTTCTTGCTTTGCTGCAGTCCATCCACAAATTGTGTCTTGCGGGTGCATCCTTGACAATAATCTTTTTTCCAAGCATATCAAGAAATTTGTTTGTTACCTCATATATTGACTGTGTTGTTTCGCTGCCGAAATTATACGCACCGCCTGGAAGCAAAATTACCTTATCCATATTTTCAGCAACTTCCTTTAAGTAAGTAATGCCACGAAATTGCTTTGAGCTGAAAGAAACACTATCTTGTGTATGAATTGCATTTAATATCATCATCAAATAGTTGGATCTTTTTTCATAATAATCATACATCCACTCTGCTCTTAACATGACTGCCGATGGCAGAATATCAAGCACACGTTTTTCCATCTCAAGCTTATGAGCAGCGTAGATATTTCCTGGCTTCACATTTTCTTCTGTATATGGTCCACCATCCTCACAAGCACTATACACCTGATCTGAGCTAAAGCATATCAGCTTTCTATTACTATCTTTACACGCATTCGCCAGATACATAGGAATCTGCACATTTGCAAAGTACGATGCTTCTGGATCTGCCTCGCAAGTACCTATATCAGAAATTGCTGCTGTGTGGACAACAACATCTGCATTGCTTTCTTTAATCATACGATTCACAATTTCCTGCGTCACGTTCCGAAGAGACGGTGACGCTGCTGTATCCTTGCATAGTTCCATGAGCTTATGCCCCACAAATCCATTTGCCCCTGTAATTAAAATCATTTACCCCTCCCTAATATTTAAGCTGTAACTGCTAAAAGCAGCGTTCCTGCCGTAATAAGTAAAACACCGACTGCCGATTTCTTTGTCAGTTTTTCGTGAAATACAATCCACGAGAATGCAATCGTTACCAACATACTAAGCTTATCAATCGGCACTACTACACTTGCTGGTCCTTCTTGTAACGCCCGATAATAAAAGAGCCACGACGCTCCAGTTGCCAACCCTGACAAACAAATAAAGCATAATTCTTTCTTCTCTATCTTATTTATTTCTTTCTGTTTTTGTGTAACAAACACCATGAGCCATGCCATAAGCAGCACTACTGTGGTGCGGATTGCTGTGCCGAGATTAGAATCAATACCTTCAATTCCAATCTTCCCCAAAATAGAAGTCAGACTTGCAAATACTGCTGACAGCACCGCATAGATCAGCCATCCTCCACTCTTTTTTTCAGAATCTGTTTTTATGTCTTTTTTGGTAATCATCATCATGGTTCCTATTCCAATAAGCAGCACAAATATTATTTTTTTCCCAGAAATACCTTCATGAAGGAAAATGAATGCCAGAAGAATAGACAACACGGTACTTGATTTATCAATGGGAACAACCTTGTTGATATCCCCTTTTTGAAGGGCATGAAAATAGCATAACCACGATGCACCTGTAGCTAATCCTGATAAAATCAGAAATAGAAGCGTCCTGCCGTCAATCTGTCTTATTCCTCCCCATGTTCCTGTAATCAATACCATGAGCCATGAAAACAACAATACAACTACAGTTCGTATTGCTGTTGCCACATTCGAATCTGTCTTTTTAATTCCGCATTTTGCAAGGATCGCTGTTATTCCTGCAAAAAATGAAGATCCTATTGCATAAAATATCCACATTTCCTTAATCCCCCTTCTGCTAAGGTTATTGGAGTTAAAAGCCACTCTTTATTTGCCTCATTATACTGTTTTTCACCACGCATGTCCACCAGTTTTTGTAAAGCTTTTTGTGTTCCAAAAGCGAAACTGTCTTCGGCAGAGAAAAAGTCTCCTTATCTGAATTTTTCTTGCTTGACATTTTGATTATACTTCATAGTCAAACATATAAAAATTCAAAATAAGGAAACTATTGATTCTGGTTACGACTTAAAACCTATTTATTGCATTCACTGCCAGTGTATATCTTTCTACTTTTTCACTATCTGATGTTTTCCACTAATATCGCCATCAATTCATTCACGTCGATTGGCTTTGCTATATGACCATTCATCCCAGCTGCAATAGCCTCTCTCTTATCTTCTTCAAAGGCACTTGCTGTCATTGCAATGATAGGTATACATGCCTTATCCTTATCTGGCAGGTGTCTAATTTCTTGTGTTGCTTTATAGCCATCCATTTTAGGCATATGAATATCCATTAGTATCATATCGTATGTGCCCACTGGCATTTTCGCTACTTTGTTTACACACTGGACTCCATCCTCAACACGTTCTATTTTTAGACCAGCACGCTCAAGTATTGCTTCTGCAATCTCAGCATTTAAATCATTATCCTCTGCTAGAAGGATATGTCTGCCATTAAGAATTTCGCTGCCTGTTCCCAGCTCTTCATCGTGCTTTTTTGCATAGCAGCTTTCATCCACTATCCTATGCTTTAATATAACTGAAAAAGTGCTGCCCTTTCCTAGCTCACTCTCTACATTTATTGTTCCACCAAGCAGCTCAACATATTTCTTTACTATCGACATTCCAAGTCCGGTTCCTGCTATTTTGCTCTTTGTGGTACTCTGCTCACGTGTGAATGCATCGAAAATTTTTGTCAAATATTCCTGACTCATACCTATTCCCGTATCGCTAACACTAGTCCTCACTATCATATATCCAGGCTCATCGCATGGCAATTCATCTACATTTACCATAACAGAACCGCCGGCTGGAGTATATTTTATAGCATTACTAAGGATATTTACAAGGATTTCTTTTATCTTGGTAATATCTATCAGTACATGATCATGCTCTACATTCATCTTGTAATTAAATGCAATATTCTTTTTCTTTGCTTCATCATCAAATATTTCAAACAAATCTTGCAGAATATATTCAATCTGAGTATAGCTCTCATCAATCTCCATCCTTCCACTCTCAATCCGAGCCATATCAAGTACATTATTTATGATTGACAAAAGAAGGTTTCCAGATTGCTGCAGTTTTTCCAGATGTTCTAATGTTTCAGGCATTCCTTTTCCTTTTAGTTCATCCTTCATGAGCTGTGCATAGCCTAGAACTGCATTCATAGGTGTACGGATGTCATGCGACATATTGTGAAGGAAACTTGTCTTTGAAAGACTTGCATCCTCTGCTTTTTTCAGAGCAACTTCCAGCTTGTCATTGAGTTTTTGTGTATCTTTTGCTGCAACCTTTGCAGCTGCCTCTGCTTTCCTTGCCTTTCTTAAAAGTACAAGAATAATGCCAATTATTCCAAGTGCAAAAAGACTTGTCGTGACAAAAACAGTAAGCAAATTATCTTTTATAAAGTCCAAAAAAGTCACTTTATCTGCCGTGCTGTCATAAATAGCAAGTGCGCTGGTAAGCATATCAGACGGCATGGTCTTCAAAGTTTTATTCAGTATTGACAAAAGATTTCCCTCTCCGCGTCTTACTGCAAAGCACGCCTCCATTGTTTTTGTAAGTGGAATACTCTTGAAATCTTTATTATTATCATATTTTATCACCTGACTTGTTCCCATGATAAAACAGTCTGCATTTTCTTTAATGACCATATCTTCTGCATCATTAAATGAGTCATAATCTACAAGCTTCCATTGTGGATAATTGAAAGCAATATGCTGTTTTAAGGCTTCTTTTTCCTTTGGCACAGCTACTGTATATACTTCATTCTCATTAAAATACTTCTCATCAGTTACCGCCATCAAGCTATATGTCCAAGCCGTATTTGTAAATGCGTAGCCGTTTTCTTCTGCAAAATTAGGATTTCTTCCAGCATAAAAAATCATGTCAATTTCACAATCCTGCAATGCCTGAATCATTTCGTCATAGTCATCATATGACTGAATATTGAATTTCAGTATCTGATTTCCTAGACAGTCTTTAGCATAGGCGATATACTCCGCCATCATACCAGTAAGTTTTCCAGTCTCTTCGTCCATGAAAAAGACAGCAGGATCATCATTCAAAAAACCTATCTGGATAGTTTCCTTTTCTTCCATCCATGACTTTTCTTGACCTGTAAGAATCTGACTATAATCAAGAGTAAAATATTTCTTATACAGATCTGCCTTAAAAAACGTACTGTCTTTGTCCAACTGGCGCATAGCAAAGTCTAGCTCCTCTTTGATATCGCTGCGCTCTTTGTTTATTGCAAAATATATACCTGATTTACCAATACTGGTAACAGATGATATTCCCAGTTCAGACCAGATAGCTTCCTCCAGAGATACAAAACAGTCTATCTCATTATCAGCTAATTTCTTTTTGACATCGTCATTATCATATACATTTACATGCTCTGTATGTATGCCATTCTTCTTCTCCCATTCTGTCAGCATACTTTCAGGCTCTGTACCTAGAAGCACACCTACACGTTTCCCGTCCATAGACGTAAAATCAGACGTCCCTATGTCCGTATTCGACATATCTGCATAAAGAATATATTTTTCCTCACCCATCGGTTCCTCTGAAAAAAGCATCTCTTGTGCACGCTCGTCTGTGTAAGAGATGTCACCAATGACATCAATCTCACCGTTTTCAAGCTTATCAAAACAGTTGGACCAGTCACATTTTACGTACTCGAATTTCCATCCAGCATAGCCTGCAAGAGCCTGCATGAGTTCGTAACCAAATCCTCGTCTGACACCATTTTCATCGACATAATTGAAAGTATCCTCAAAAGAACCAACACGGATGACCTTATGCTCATTCGTCTGTGTGTCTGACTTTTTTGTTTCCTGTTTTGTTGAATCATTTGATATGTTATCTGTCATAACAATATCATCATCTATTGTCTCTGCATTCACTGGAACACAAAATGATAACGGCTGGCATAGTATAAACATGCTCAGACATAAACAGCTAATTATCTTTATGATATGATTCGTCTTGTTGAATGCCTTCTGAGATATACCTTTTAGTTCTCGATCAGCTTTTGTTTTCATATGTATTTACCCCCCACTATGAAAACTCTATTTTTAAGTTTTCCATTTTATCGAGACATTCAACAAATTCTCATGCAGTATGATCATCCGATTCCTGACTCAAGCAAATTTTAACATATTTTCTTTTGAATGTATAGTCACAAAAGCCAAAGAGACAGTAAAATGGCTTTTTTACTGTCCCTCTGGTTCTCCCAATAGATTAAATAGAATATCCCATATCATAAGCATCTTTAAAAATACTTTGATTCTTAACCAATCCTGCATCCATCACGTTTGTTGCATATATCCTTCCTGCAATCCTGTACTCTTCCAAATGCTCTACAAAACCATTCAAATCACCAAGTGACCTTTCAATTTTGTGAATTTTCTTTTTTTCTTGGCGAGCTTGAAATAATCAATATATTTTTCATTAGTTTTCTCTCCTATCAGTCCCGATTTGATGCTCCCATTATACTATCTCCCTACATATCCTTCAACAATATAAAGCCAGGGGATAGAAAAAAAGCCATTTTACCTGTCCCCCTGGTTCTACAGCTTCCTTCGGGACGCAGGCTTTCATATGTGAAGCCCCGGATCGGTACCAATCAGTTCGGCTGAGAATCCGTCACCTATTAAGGCATGGGCTCTACAAAGAAGTGGGAACGCATAGAATCCTATGGTCCGAAGTTCGTGGAGAATATCGTCCAGGCCGTCAGCCGCGATATCCTCTGCCATGCTATGAAGACCCTCCGGCATTGCTTCATCGTCGGTCACGTCCACGATGAACTGATCATCGAATGCGATCCCCGCGTTGACCTGAAAGTCGTCTGCGAACAGATGGGACGATCCACGGACTGGATGCCAGACATCTTTCTCCGGGCCGATGGATACGAAACACAGTTCTATAAAAAAGACTGAGATGAAAAGAGCCTCCCGTCCGTCATGGATGAGAGGCTTTACTCTTTGATTCAAATTGATCAGGCTTTCTTCAATGGGATCCAGATATAACTCACATAATCCTCTGGATTCTCTGTAGGCGGTCCATACACCTCAAGATTATACTTGCCTGCAAGCTCATATCCTTGCAAAGCTGGAAGCCATTCGGACCAGATCTTGGTATTCACGCTCTGTAAACTGTCCGGCAACGGACCATTACAAATAAACTGAGCCCATAGACTGCCCGGAATCTGATAAGTCTCGCAATCTTCCGGAAGATCTTTCCACGGCTTATACAGATCCGCGATCCAATAGTCAAAATCTTTTCCTCCCATGTCAACACAGACCCCAAAGGTTCCCATAATAGGACGCTTTTCTCCCTGATCCATATACTCCGCCCAGAACTTCGGTATCTCCTGATAACTGGTATCAGAATTGAAGCGTCTCTTGGCTCCAACAATAGTAAAAGGAGCCTTTTCAACAATACGATAATCCAACATTGTTCCACCCTCCATCGTGATTTTGATATGCAGTGGCGCAAAAGATCGAAGTGGTGCACCCGATTCCTTAGCCTGTGACGGCGTGATTCCGTGAAACTTCTGGAATGCCTTTGCAAAGCTATCCGGTGAATCATAACCATATTTGATGGCAATATCAATCACCTTTACGTCTTCCCGGCTGAGATCCTGAGCAGCCAGCGTCATCCTGCGCGCACGGATGTATTCACCGACAGTTACACCACATAGAGCTCCGAAGATGCGCTGATAATAGAACGGTGACAAAGCAGCCTTACCTGCTATGACCTCAATGTCCAGTTCTTCTGTCAAATTCTGTTCCATGAAATCTATGGATTCCTGAAATCCTTCGATCCAGCCTTGCATCTTGCTCACTCCCTTCGCTCACTGTACTATCAGTATATCAGCCTAAAGAATTAATACCCGACATTCCGTGCTCTCTTAGTAGGGTATCCCCCTGAGTCTCTTGCTATTTCAACTGTCTTTCCGCCACCAGCTTTGTCCAGCCGTTCACATCAGCCTCAGAGATTACTTCAAACCCGTTCTTCTTCCAGAAATGCGAAGACTGCGGATTACCTTTATCTATTGCCAAGCGAACCGCTGTCTTTCCTATGCTTTGTAAATAGTCAATTACTTCTCCAACAATAGCGGTTCCTATCTGCTTCCCCTGATACTGTGGATTCATCATAAAAAAGCCAATATACGCGATTTCCGGTTTAGGATATCCATCTATCAGATCCATAATAGCTACCAGCTCCCGGGATACAATAGGGACAGGTAAAATGGCTTTTTTACTGTCCCTGATGGTTTCTCACCTGAATAAATTCCTCATCTGTAGCCTTCGTAGTCCACTTACCGAATGCCTGCGAATCCATGCTTGGAACATAGCCAAGATTCTTATATCCCAATTTTTTAAGCAACTCCATACTGGGTATGTTCTCACATCCCGTAAAACTGATAAACTCCCACTCTGGAGCCATATTATGAAGGTATTCAATCAAAACAGTCAGCGCTTCAAAGGCATATCCTTGTCTATGATATTTATAGGAAAAGGTATATCCAATGGAAAATGTATTATCCTTTGGCATGACAACTATCTCGCCAATCATTTCATTTGTTTCTTTTAATGCTACTGATATCATACACGGCGAGGTCATTGATATTTCATCATTTTTTCGCCGTTCAATTAAGCTCACAATTCCTTCAAAGTCTTTTGTCTGCCCTCTCTGATATCGAGCACATATTTCATTATTTCTGTAATCGAACATTACATCCGCATCATTTTGTGCCAAATTCCGCAGATGAAGTCTCTTTGTATTAATTGAGATCATCTAACTATCATCCTCGCTTTACATATCAAATATACTCATCTGACGATACTTATCCGGCAGTTCATGCATAAATCTGAAACATTCATCCGGAGTTGACAGCATCCCCTTTTCCTTACATATTCTCTGTAATAGCCCCATCAATTCTTTTGCATTCGGACTTAGCAGTTCATACGCATTCCCATACTGTTTAATATATTGCTCTTTCATCCTTGGAAAATGCCTGTCAAGCGCAGCGTAATAGTATTCACGGTCTCCTTCTCGAAGCGTCAAGCCCATACCAAAATTGATGATGCCCTTCACACCAACTCTTGCACACTCATTCAGAATTGCTGTGATATTATCTTCTGTATCATTGATAAACGGTAAAATTGGCGTAAGCCATACAATCGTTGGAATACCATTCTTACGCATTTCTTCTAGTACTTCAATACGGCGCTTTGTGATACATACATTTGGCTCTAATATGTGGCACAAATCATCATCATAAGTTGTAAGTGTCATCTGCACCACGCATTTTGCTGAACGATTAATCTTGGCAAGCAGGTCAATATCCCGAAGGATACGGTCTGATTTTGTCTGAATCGCAACCCCAAAATCATTCTCCAAAATGATTTCAAGACATTTTCTTGTCAGCCTCAAGTTCTCTTCACAATGCATATATGGATCCGACATCGCGCCTGTTCCGATCATACACTTTTTCCTTTTCGACTTCAGTGCCTTTTCCAAAAGGTTTGGTGCATTCTGCTTGACCTCAATGTCTTCAAAAGGATGAGTAAACTGGTAACACCTGCTTCTACTGTCACAATAAATGCAGCCGTGAGTACATCCCCGATAAATATTCATTCCATAATGTCCACCACTGCCGGTCAGAATCCCTTTTGCGTCAACAAAATGCATTTCAGCTCCCCCTTTGCTTTTATTTGAATGTAATATTCAGTCTGGAACAGCCATTAGGGACAGGAAAAAAACATTTACCTGTCACGCTGGTTTTTTTGACCGAAAAACACTACTTAATAGCATATTTATAATAATTTCCAAAATCTGCCAGCGCATCCATAATCGGCAGCAGTTTTTCCCCCAATTCAGTTAAACTGTAATCAACTCTTGGCGGCATTTCTTGATAATCGTGTCGGTATACAAGACCATCATCCATCATCTGCCTTAAGCTGTCCGTCAATACCTTCTGAGATATACCTTCCAAATCTCGCTGCAGCTCATTAAATCTCCATGGCCGCACTCTTAAGTTTCGTATAATAAGAAGTTTCCATTTGCCACCTACAAGTGACACTGCTGTGGCCACTGGGCAAACAGGAAGCTCATCTTTTGTCTTCATATGCATTTACCTCCAAGCAAATTATAACACATTCTTTTTTGAATGTATAGTTACAAAAAAGTGCGTACTTACATTTGAATGCGTAACATAGTATTATATGGCTGTAAGAACAAAACTAAGAAAAATGGAGGTACATACCATGACAAACTATGCAAAAACAAATATCGGAAATGAAGGTCGAGTTGAACTTCACGAAACCCTTTCTCTCACAGGTGCTGAAATAAGTATTAATAATCTTCCTGCAGGAGCTAATGTTCCTTTCGTACATTCTCATAAAACAAACGAAGAAGTTTACGGTATCCTTTCTGGCAAAGGAAAAGTTATTATTGACGGAGAGGAAATTACTCTCACTGTTGGTGATTGGATCAGAATTTCTCCTTCCGCAAAGCGTCAGTTCTTTGCCGCTGAGGATGTTGGAATTTCATTTGTCTGTGTTCAGACTAAGGAAAACTCTCTGGAAAAATTTACAGCAAATGATGCAGTAGTATATTAATCTTATTTTGACAAAAGGCACAATCGTCTCCGCGACTGTACCTTTTTATCCATAAGAGCCATTGGGGACAGGTAAAATGGCTTTTACTGTCCCCCTGGTTCTTATTTCTTCCTTATTTTGTTTTGTAAAGATATATTTCCAGCAAAATTTAGTTCAAATCAGTTTAGTCTACCCTTTTCTGCTGCAACTTTGATGCTATAAACATCCGCAATTCGTGCAGGATAAGTTTCAAGGATTTCAGCTTGGAACACCTAATTCGCTTCGTTGGAAAAACCTTCAATCTGAATACAATTATTCTTGAAAACTAATCGGCCAGTTTCTACCAGTTCATCAGTATTATATTTCGTTTTATCTACATAGAGGTATCCGTCAGCTTCATTCAATCTGAGGGTAAAATCGAAATATCCTCGATCATACAGCTCATAACTTACTCCCTTTGCATAGTCATATATGATTATGCGACTATCAATGATGCCGGAACCAAAGGTATATGTAGCACAGATTTCTGGATAGTCATCACCGGTAAGATCTGCAAAGTACGCATTCCAAATCGGCATTCCGGTAATCAAAATTGTATGGTCGGTAAGTTCTGAGGTGTCAAAGGGTTTTGACGCAATTATCTGTGCCTGGTTGTAGCTGAAAGTAACATCTGGATATATTGGAAGATTTATAGTTGATTCATCATCCATGGCAGAGGGGTTCTCTGTGTAATCAAACCACTTTATTACGGAATTTATCTCATCCACAATACGCACTTCTACATTTTCTACTTCAACATAAACAATAATGTCCTCATTGGTGGAGTTCTGCATATTCACACCAATCTTAAACCACGTATCTTTTTCTGCATCAAATTCCACAGGCATACCATGTGTAAGATAAGTGGCTGTGTATCTAGTTTCTGTTGTTTTGTTGACTGGAGATAAAATGACTTCCGTATCACCCAATCCATCACCAGACCATATTTTAATTGAATTTCTTATTGTGCTGACTTCCTCATCCGTATATACAAATTTCTCTTGACTTCCTGCGGGAACAACAATTCGCAATGTATAGCTATCTTGCTTGGGATTAGTCAGGAAACAAACTGCGACGCCGACACAAACAATGACCGAAATAATAATAACCCAGAACGCAGGCTTCTTATAATTCATCACAGACTTCACACGCTCCTTAACACTAACCTCACCAAAAGCGAGTGGACAAGCAGCAATCATACGACGATTTACGCTGCAGGCCACAAGTGCCTGTGTATAATCGCCTCTCTGCTCGTTGCCAAGCTCCTTGATGACCTTTTCATCACAAGCAAGCTCGATGTCACGGCACAGCAGAACATAAGCCAGCCACATCAGAGGATTGAACCAATGGATCATAAGCAAAAGGAAACCAAGGGGTTTCCACCAATGGTCTTTACGACAAATGTGCGCCTGTTCATGGGCAACAACGTGTTCTAGATACTGCCCGTTCATTTTGAACGGGAGATAGATTCTTGGTTTAATGATACCAAGCACAAACGGAAAGCTTACATTCTCACTCTGGAAAATGTTGTCCTTGTAGCGAACAGCAGTATCAACTTTTCGGCGCAAACGCCAATAGCTGATAGCCGTATATAGCGCAAGTGCAATCATGCCGAAAATCCAGATGTATTCATAGATACCAATAGTGATTTGCAGCGGATTTACACTGGCACCAGCCATCGGCGTATTGGACTGGCTGATGATGGGATTAACTGCGTTGTTTATTGCACTTATTCCGCTATTGATGGTAGGGGTGGTATCCATGCATATGTTCAGTGGAATGGTTTCGGCACTTGGAATTATGCTCAATGTGCTTTCAAAAGAGAATGGGCAAATCAATCTGATGGCTACAATGCCCCACAGCAGAACATTGATCCATTTGGGAGCTTTCTTCAGAACGAATCTGAGAATCAGCACAGCCAAGACAAGCCAGCTTGCCGATATGCTCATGTTGATGATCTTCAAAAAAAGTTCGTTCATTGCGAACCTCCTTTCCTGATGCAGTCAATCATACGCTGCACTTCATCGAGTTCATCTTCGGACATATCCTGATGCTTCGTAAAAGCAGCGATGAATGCGGGCAAAGAACCCTTAAATTTTTTCTCAACCAGTTCGTCAATTTCATACGCCTGTGCTTCATCTTTAGAAACGAGAGATGTAATGACGCTGTTATCATTCTTTAATACGCCACGCTCTCCAAGGCGCTTGATAACAGTATAAGTGGTGGTTCGCTTCCAACCAAGTTGTTCCTGGCAAAGCTTTACAAGCTGGGCAGCAGTAACCGGCTCATGCTCCCACATAATCAAACAAAAACGATATTCACTTTC
>OGDN01001791.1_pt1 | contig 31902 bp, 34 predicted proteins | sample 1570271 | NCBI WGS metagenome assembly OGDN01 (sample SAMEA4384481, study PRJEB24528) | human gut metagenome | reverse complement strand
AGGACTCAACCGTTTTTGTATAGGGGTAGGTGTCACATCAATTGTAACCCTACAAAGGATATTAAATTATAAATATTTTGATTGTTTTAAAATCGCAAGACTTGTGGTATAATAACAGGCTGTATCGAACGCTTTATGCTTACACAGCAGAAAGAAGTTGATTTTACGGACAATGATTTAAAAGGTAGTTGAAAAGATAGAAAAAACCTTAAAAATTGTGTAGTAAATTGTGTGGTAAAATAACATAGAAAGGTGAAATCCCTTGAAATCAAAGGATTTATAGGAGGATATATACATTATGAAACTAGGAATCGTTGGACTCCCAAACGTAGGAAAGTCTACGTTATTTAATTCACTGACAAAGGCAGGAGCACTTGCTGCAAACTATCCATTTGCGACGATTGATCCAAACGTTGGTGTGGTTACCGTACCAGATGAGAGATTGAAGAAATTGGCAGAGTTATACCAATCAAAAAAGGTAACACCTGCAGTGATAGAATTCGTTGATATTGCCGGACTTGTAAAGGGTGCGAGCAAGGGCGAAGGACTTGGCAACCAGTTCCTTGCAAATATTCGTGAATGTGACGCAATTGTACACGTTGTAAGATGTTTTGAGGATACCAATATCGTACATGTGGATGGAAATATTGATCCATTGCGTGATATTGAAACAATCAATCTGGAGCTTTTATTTTCCGATATGGAAATTTTGGAAAGAAGATATGCAAAGACATCAAAGGCTGCTCGTATGGACAAGTCCTTACAGAAGGAAGCAGCAATGCAGGAACGTTTGAAAGCACATATGGAAGCTGGAAATTCTGCTCGTACCTTTGAATTATTAGACGAGGACGAAGAAGCATTCTTTAAGGAATATGGTTTACTTACAGCAAAACCTGTTATTTATGCGGCAAATGTGTCAGAAGATGAAGTGGCAAATGATGGTGCAGATAATGCGGGTGTTGCAGCAGTGCGTGAGTTCGCAGCAACAGAAGGCAGTGAAGTATTTGTTATCTGTGCTGAAATTGAGCAGGAAATTGCAGAATTGGATGACGATGAAAAGACAATGTTCCTGGAAGAACTTGGAATGAAAGAATCCGGTCTGGATAAGCTGATTAAGGCAAGCTATTCGCTTCTTGGACTGATTAGTTATCTTACATCCGGAGAAGATGAGACACGTGCATGGACGATTACTAAGGGAACAAAAGCTCCACAGGCAGCTGGAAAGATACATACAGATTTTGAACGTGGATTCATCAAAGCAGAAGTTGTGAATTATCAGGATCTTTTGGACTGTGGAAGCACGGCTGCGGCAAAAGAAAAAGGATTGGTTCGTGTAGAAGGAAAAGAATATGTCGTGCAGGACGGCGATGTGATTTTATTCCGCTTTAATGTTTAATTTATAGTAGAAGTGAACTGTGACAGAAAAAGACTTTTTACATATAATGTAAAGAGTCTTTTTTTATGGGAAAAGATATGCTTCTGTGCGAATTGCAGACAAAAGATGTCATTAATGTCAAAACAGCAAAATGTTTAGGACGCGTGATGGATTTGGAATTGGATGAAAAAAGAGGATGTATCTGTACACTAATTGTACCTTCCAAAGGAAAGATTTGTGGCTTCTTTTTTCATGAATGTGAATACTGGATTCCATGGAACCAGGTATGCCGTGTCGGAACGGATATGATTCTGGTAGATGTTAACGAAAAAGAAGTCATGCATAAACCATAGCAATAGCCCTGAAACAGCCCGGAAATAGTATGAATTGCTTGACAATTCCTGCAAAAAACGTGTAATATGAACCTATATATTGTGGCTTGGGCGAAGTGGGTTCGCCGAGAAATGGAGGAAAGACATGAAGTGTCCTTTTTGCAGTAGTGAAAATACCAGAGTAATAGATTCGAGACCGGCAGATGACAACAATTCGATTCGCCGTCGCCGTATGTGTGACGAGTGTGGCAAACGTTTTACTACCTATGAAAAAGTAGAGACGATTCCACTGATTGTCATCAAGAAGGACAACAACCGTGAGCAGTACGATCGTTCCAAAATCGAGGCTGGTGTACTTCGTGCCTGTCATAAGCGACCGATTTCTGCGAATGACATCAACAAGCTGATTGATGAAGTAGAGACAGAGATTTTTGCCCGTGAAGAAAAAGAAATACCAAGTGACGAAATCGGTGAAATCGTCATGGATAAAATAAAGGATTTAGATGATGTAGCATATGTACGTTTCGCATCGGTCTATCGTGAATTTAAAGATGTCAATACATTTATGAGTGAATTGAAGAAAATGTTAGACAAATAAAAGGGTTAAGATTTTTTCGCGTGGTCCGATATATTATGTGTAAGTAAGAGTGTTTCGTGTTTGCGAAGTAGGAGAGTAAGATGAACATATCAGGTATCCGACCAGCCGTTGGATTTTATGATTACAATAGCATAAAGCAAGCCGAAGAAGTTGGTGTAGTATCACAGGAGATTGCGCCAAATCGTGCTACGGAGGTTCCGGTAGATACAGCGACAGCAGTACAGAATGCAGAAGATGTTGCTGCGAGAAGCAGACAGACCTTTGGTGCATATGATTATGCAGGCCAGTATGAGCCGGATGCGACGTATGAGCTTAAGGGAGCAGATAGTGATATTCGTTCATTAGATGTTGCAAAAGCAGTATCGGATATGCAAAAAGATGAATTGATTCACCAGTATCAATATTTTGTGGGTCAGGATTTGGGAACAAATACACCAGCTACACCATCGATACGTGGGGCGGAAGATTTTTCATTATAAGATCATACATAAGGAGATTCTCATATGATATGGGAGTCTCTTTTTTTTCTATGTTGAATGACCATTTTGTATTACTATAGAATAAATTCTAAAAAAGACTTGACCTTCCACCTTATGGAAGTTGTATAAAAAGGGCATCAGACAGGCAGAAAGGAAGAAAGGTAGGATGAAAATCAAACAAGCGGAAGAACTGGCGGGAATTTCCAGCAAAAATATCCGGTTTTACGAAGAACAGGGATTGCTGCAGCCAAAACGTTCTGAAAATGGATATCGAAATTATTCCATCGAGGATGTGGAGTTGTTAAAACGTATCAAGTTTTTGCGCAAACTTGGAACACCGGTAGATGAGATCTTAAAGCTTTTTCAAGGAAATATTTCCATGGCAGAGTGCTTAGAACATCGGAAAGCAGCACTTGAAAAAGAAGAGAAGAACGTGGAGCGCATGCATATGCTGGCAGAACAGATGTCAGAACAGAATCCTTCCATTCAGGATATAGATATCGATTTCTGGCTGGATGAAATGGAAAAAATGGAAAAGGAGGGAACAAGTTTTTTGAATGTGAATATGTTGGATCGGCGTAAAAGAAAAAAGGTAGGAGCCATTGCCGGCGCAGGCGTTATGCTTGTATTTATGATTGGCTTGATTTTATTTGACTTTTGGGGATGGATGACAGATCCGGAAATGCCAATTGGCATATTTTTATTATTGCTTGCAGTAGCAGTGGCTATTGCAGCAGGCACACTTGTTGCTGTTTTTAACCGTATGAAAGAGATTGATGGAGGAGAAGAAGATGAAGCTGCTAAGTATTAATTATATTCCGGGAAAAGAAATTGAAGCATTGGGCATGGTAAAAGGAACTGTTGTACAGACAAAAAATATTGGTCGTGATTTTATGGCTGGAATGAAGACCTTGGTTGGAGGCGAGATTGTCGGTTATACGGAAATGCTGAATGAAGCAAGACAGATTGCGGTAAAACGTATGGTGGATGAAGCGAAAGCATTGGACGCCGACGCGGTTATTGATGTAAAATATGGTTCATCACAGGTGATGCAAGGGGCAGCCGAAATAATCGCATATGGAACGGCTGTAAAAGTAGTGGGAGAAGAAAAGTAGGGTAAAATGACAACAATACAGGAAGATTTGTTTGCAATGCAGGATCTTGGATATCGGGATTTTCATGCAAAATTAATACCAAATATTGACAAAGACACCATTATTGGTGTTCGTACCCCGTACCTTCGTGCTTATGCAAAAAAGCGTTTGCAGGCGCAGGATTATGAATCGTTTTTACACGAGTTACCCCATACCTATTATGAAGAGAATAATCTGCATGGTATGTTGATTGAAAAAGGCATAGATTTTGAAAAAGTCGTTTCTGAGTTAAACGGCTTTTTGCCGTATATAGATAATTGGGCAACGTGTGACATGATTTCGCCCAAAGTGTTCAAAAAACATTTGCCGGAACTATTACCGCAGATTGACGTATGGATGGCAAGTGAACATCCGTATACCATACGTTTTGGTATAGAAATGCTGATGAAATTTTATCTGGATGAAGCATTTGATACAAAATATCTGGAAAAAGTAGCGACAGTGCAGTCGGAAGCATATTATGTGCGGATGATGATTGCCTGGTATTTTGCAACGGCACTTGCAAAACAGTATAAGGATACTATCCTGATTTTAGAAGAAAAAAGATTAGATGTGTGGACGCACAACAAAACCATACAAAAGGCGATAGAGAGTTACCGGATTATGCCAGAACAAAAAGATTACTTACGCTCTTTGCGCAGAAAGAAGACAGAAAGTAAAGGAGAAGATATTGTGTTTTAGAGGTAATTTGTTATAATTATGTTGTTATACTTTGTCATAATATTGTAATTACGAGTGAGGTAAGAAAATGAAAATAAAAGCAGAAGAAACGTTTGCAATTGTGATTGATTATCAGGAAAAAATATTGCCGGCAATGAGTGGACAGGAAGCACTTTTACGCAAGAGTGAGATTTTACTTGGTGGTCTTAAGGCGCTGGACATACCGATGATTCTGACAACGCAGTATGCAAAGGGACTAGGGGATAATGTCCCTGCAATTACAGAGGCAATGGGCGTACAGGAAGCGATTGATAAGAACACCTTTAGTGTTTATCAGAATGATCAGGTACGACAAGCAATTCCACATGGAAAGAAAACTGTCATTCTTTGTGGTATTGAAGCACATATTTGTGTGTTACAGTCGTTGATTGATTTGCAAGAAGCCGGATACCAGACGATTTTGGTAGCAGATTGTGTGGCAAGCAGAAGCGATAAAGATTTGGCATTTGCCTATGAAAGAGCAAAACAGGAAGGTGCAATTATCACCACTGCGGAAGCTATTTTATATGAATTAGCAGGAAGTTCAAAGCATCCTGCATTTAAAACAATTTCTGCCCTTGTAAAATAAAGCGTGGACAGGTATAGAAAGAAAAAGATGGGAGCATAAAAATGAAAATAGGAATTGGAAATGATCATGCAGCAGTTGCAATGAAGAATGAAATTAAGGCATATTTGGAGGAACTCGGACACGAAGTAGTAGACTATGGTACTTATACTGAGGAAAGCTGCGATTATCCAGCATATGGAGAAGCAGTGGGACGTGCCGTTGCTGCAAAGGAAGTGGAATGTGGTGTTTTGATTTGTGGTACCGGTGTAGGTATCTCCATCGCAGCAAATAAGGTGCCGGGAGTACGTGCAGCCGTTTGTTCTGAAACAACAACAGCGCGTCTGGTAAAGGAACACAACAATGCAAATATCATTGCATTTGGAGCCCGTATTGTTGGCATAGAAGTGGCAAAAGATATCGTAAAAACATATTTAGATGCAGAATTCCAGGGAGGACGTCATGAAAAACGTATTGCCCTGATCCATGAAATCGAGAATAAAAGATAATATAACACATAGAGAAAAGGAATAAGCCTATGCAGAAGATGATTTACTTGGGAATCCTTTTTGCGTTAACAATTCTTGTGGTTGCATTTGCGAGGACGCTTAGCAAAAAACATGATAAAGTGAGCAAGACAATTTTTACGCTCTTTGCAGTGGCCGTTGTTGCCATCATTGCCAACGGTATCTTTGTCATGTCGCATGAAAAGACGATTGCTACAACTTTTCACAGTGTGTTTTTGTCCTGTATTGACTGGGTGCTATTATATATGATCCGGTATGTGTATTATTACACGGAGCATGAGGAAAAACGCGCAAAATGGATGTTACTTTGCTATGTGGTGGCAGCAGTTGAGACGGTCAGTATGATACTAAATCCAATCTTTCATCATGTATTTGTATTGCAGGAAGCGTATTCAAAGTCTTATGGCGTATATTTTTATCCGACCGGTTATACACCAGTTTTTTATATACATCTGGTTTACTGTTATGTACTGGTGCTTGGAATTGGCGTACTTTTGATACATAAGATCAGACATACAGCACGTTTGTACCGCAAAAAATATATGGCAATTCTGCTGTCTTTTATTACAACGATTGTGTTTGATGCCATTGGTCTGGCAATGAAGCCACCGGTTGATATATCCCTTATTTTCTATTGTGCACTGGCACTGTTTATCTGTTTCTTTACAGAATTTTATGTGCCACAGGCGATGATTGATCAGATTCTTTCACGCGCAGTGCAGATTGCAGAAATGGGCGTAGGATGTGTAGATATTAGTGGAAAGTGTATCTATGTCAACCGACGTGGAAAAGATATGTTTTACCGTTATAAGCATATTTCTCTGGATAAAGAACTCAGCGTGGCGGAACAGTATTTTGATGGCTGGTTAAAACGTCATTGGCAGGATGGTTGCAGTGAACAGGTATACATGGAACATTTTGAAGCGGATGACCGGACATTCAATTATGAATTTACCGTGCAGCGTCTGACGGATGAAGAGGACAATTTCCTGGGGTATTTTGTTACTTGTATTGACCGTACGGAAGAGACGGAAAAATATCGAGAAGAACATTATCGTGCAACGCATGATATGTTGACCGGTATTTATAATGAGCAGTGCTTTGAAGAGCACGTGATAGAGACACTTCGCACAGCGGGCAAACCATATGTCATGATTACATCAGATATCAAAGACTTTAAGCTTGTCAATGATATGCTGGGAACAAAATGTGGGGACGAGATTCTTAAGCTGCACGCGCATTATTTGCGAGAACGTGCAAAAGAGGATGAAGTTTATGGTCGTTTGAGTGAAGACCAATTTGCGTTTTGTATGCCAAAGGAGCGTTATGCGGAAGAATTATTTATTGATGTTATGGATCGCGTGATTTCATCGTTTGAAAACGAATACTTCCGTTTACAGCTTTATATGGGTGTTTATGAAATCACAGATGTAACAGAGCCTGTGTATATGATGATTGACAAGTGTAATTTGGCAATCAATACCATAAAGGGTGATTATACAAAGCGTGTGGCATATTTTGATGATGCTCTTTTGCATAAAGAAGTGGAAAAGAACATGATTATCAATGAGTTTGAACAGGCGCTTGATTTAGGGCAGATTCAGATTTATTTGCAGGCGCAGACAAAAGCGGATGGCACAGTTACTGGTGCGGAGGCATTGGCTAGATGGATACATCCGACAAAAGGTCTGATTGCACCAAATGAATTCATTCCAACTCTAGAGGCAACCGGATTGATTTATAAGCTGGATTTGTTTGTGTGGGAATTGGCAGCACAACAATTGGCATTATGGCATGAAAAAGGCAGGGATGATTTATATCTATCCGTTAATATTTCCGTGCAGGATCAATATTATCTGGATGTCTATGAAGTATTTACCGGCTTGGTGGAAAAATATCATATAGATCCACGTAAGTTAAAATTAGAAATAACAGAAACACTTTTTGTGTCTGAACTTGAAAACCATAAAAATATGCTAGAGCGTTTGCAGAGCTACGGATTTGAAGTAGAGATTGATGATTTCGGTAGTGGATATTCTTCTCTTAACATATTAAAAGATATCAAAGCAGATGTTATTAAGATTGATATGGGATTTTTGCAGGAAACAAAGAATGTGGACCGCAGCCAGTCTATTTTGCGTTCGTTGATCCGTCTGGTAAAACAGCTTCATATGGAAGTGATTACCGAGGGCGTTGAAACGGAACAGCAGGTGCAGGAACTGTTAGAGATGGGCTGCGAGTGTTTCCAAGGTTTTTATTTCTGCCGTCCAATTCCGTTGGAGGAATTTGAAGAAAAATATCATATCTAAGAATTCTGAACATAGTATATGTAGATAAAATAGCGAAAGTTATCGAAATATTGATAACTTTCGCTATTTTTTGCATGAGAAGAATGGACGGTTATGGTAAATATAGCATGATAAACATTAAATTAGGATACTTATGGAGGCATGAGAGATGAAAAAGAAGTCACAGGCTACTAAGAATATGAAAAAAGGATTTGGTATGATGACCAAAATTATCACACCGGTTGTAACAATGGCATTAGTGACACTGATTTCTGTTTTGGGGCTTCGTATGTCGGTGCAGAATTTGTATAACCAGGGAATGATGATTTCAAGTCAGATTGTCGCTTGTGTGGACGCTGCGGGAGCGTTGGATACTGACTATACTAAGATGCAATCTTACACGTCAAATGTTGTGAATGAGCCGGATGCAGAAAAATTGAAGGGCTATAGTGAGGCATTGGATCAGGCATACGAGCGCATGGGAAAAAGTATTGAAGTATTTGAAAAATATGCCTATTCAAAAAGTGAGAAGCAAACACTTACAGATTTGCAAGATACGCTGAAAACGATGTATGCTTATCAACAGGCGCAGATGCAGAATGCAGTCTATGGAACAGAGATTCCAGAAGATATTAAAGTGGCAGAAACAGGATATAATACAAAAATTCTAACTTATATTTCAGAATTAGATAAGTTGATACAGGCAGATGAAAAAGAAGCAAAGGCAGCATTGGATCAGGCTAAGACGCTGTCTAATGTGACGATTGCCGGTTCAATTGTGTTTACGATATTGATCTTTGTTATTGTTGTTTTGGTCAGTGTGCATCTGATTGTGACACCGGTCAAGAAATCATCAAAAGAACTGGGAGATATGGTGGATGAAGTCAACAATGCAGCAGCCGATTTGACAAAACGAATTTCTGTCAACCAAAAGGATGAAATTGGCAGTCTGGTTGAGGGGGTTAACACCTTTATTGAAGCATTACAGAATGTGATTGCCGGAATTCGCGATAGCTCCGTACATTTAAATTCTGCCTTCGCAGCAGTGACTGACAGTGTGACTTCGGTCAATGGAAATGCGACGGATATTTCTGCAGTCATGGAAGAACTTTCTGCGACCATGGAAGAAGTATCTGCAACACTTGACAACGTAAATGAACGTGTGGAAAGGGCAGGACAGGGTATGGATCGTATCTCTGAGCAGAGTGAACATATCTTGCATTATACGTCTGAGATGCAGGATCGTGCAACCCAGTTGGAAAATACAGCAGTTACAAACAAAGACACGACTTCTACTATGATCCAAGAGATTCTTAGCACTTTACAGCAGGCGATTGAGAACAGCAAGAGTGTGGACGAAGTGAATGCATTGACAGATGAAATTTTAAATATTTCCTCTCAGACGAATCTTTTGGCACTCAATGCTTCTATCGAAGCGGCAAGAGCCGGAGAAGCAGGCAAGGGATTTGCCGTTGTTGCAGATGAAATTCGCGTATTAGCAGACAGTAGTAGGGAGACGGCAGGGAACATCCAACAGATCAATGCCAAGGTAGTTGCTGCGGTAGAAGAACTGGTAAAAAATTCTGAAAACATTGTTACTTATATCAATGAAAATGTACTAAAAGATTATGATGGCTTTGTGGATTCCGGTCACAAATATCGTTCGGATGCTGACTATATTAATGAAGTCATGACATCCTTTACAGATTCGGTTGAATATTTGCGGCAGACGATGAATGAAGTTGTGGAAAATGTAAATGATGTGTCCTCAGCGGTAGAACAGGGCACCGAAGGTGTGGCTAATGCGGCAGAAAATACGACGCAATTGGTTGGCGAAATGGAAACAATTATGAAAGAAATTGACGACAGTAATCAGAATATTTCTGACCTCTCGACGCAGACAAAACGTTTTATCAATGTCTGATTGCACTAATACTTGAAATATGTGGAAAGATATATTAAAATATAGAGCATAAGTGGGCTCGGGCTCATATAGTATTAAGGAGGAAGAAAGAATGATTTCAGCTGGCGATTTTAGAAATGGTGTTACCATTGAATTAGAAGGCAACGTATATCAGATTATCGAATTTCAGCATGTTAAACCTGGTAAAGGTGCGGCATTTGTTCGTACAAAATTAAAAGATATTAAGAATGGCGGTGTTGTTGAAAAAACATTCCGTCCTACAGAGAAGTGCCCACAGGCACATATTGATCGTAAGGATATGCAGTATCTGTACAATGATGGTGATCTTTACTACTTCATGGACGTAGAGAACTACGACCAGATTGCATTGAGCACAGATGATATCGGCGATGCATTAAAGTTTGTTAAGGAGAATGAGATGGTTAAGGTATGCTCTCATAAGGGTAGTGTATTTGCAGTAGAACCTCCACTCTTCGTAGAACTTGAGATTACTGAGACAGAGCCAGGATTCAAGGGAGATACAGCAACAGGAGCAACAAAGCCTGCTATCGTTGAGACAGGAGCAACTGTTTATGTACCTTTGTTTGTTGAACAGAATGATGTAATCAAGATCGATACAAGAACAGGGGAATACTTATCTAGAGTATAAGTAGAGAGATGTATATGGATTTTAAGAAATTACCTTTTTCACAAATGCTACAGGACCGAAAGGTGTTTGGTATTTTTGATGATGTATTTCAACAAGGCACTTGGTTGGATGTTTCAGCATTGTTAGCCAGTGAATCATGTATTGAAGATGCTTATGTAGATGGAACGATTCCAAAAGAGACGTTGGATTTGATCGTGGAACGTATGGAAGCGTTATTATCATAAGAGCGTAGAAAAGATAGAACAGGGTGTGTCAGCGGATGCACTCTGTTTTTGTTTCAAAAAACAATCTTGACACGATAAAGGCTTTATAGTATATTATACAAGTCGGTAAACGACAAGCTGGCGTGGCACAGGTGGTAGCGCACCTCATTGGTAGTGAGGAGGTCACGAGTTCAACTCTCGTCGCTAGCTTTATAAAAAAGACATCAGCATGGCTGATGTCTTTTTTATTATATTTTGTTATTGTATTTTAAGATTCCAAACGATCCAGAATCAGTTGATTTGTCAGACTAAGCATTTGGCGGTAAATGTTCTGGCGTTCTGCCTCACTCAAACGATTGCTATTCGTTGTCATAGCATTGTTAGCGGTTACAGTACCACTGGCTGCTGCAGTATTGCTGCCTGTTACTGTGCTATCTTGATAATATCCGAGTACTTTAGAAACATAGTTTTGCGTTTCTGCAAAAGGTGGAATACCACCATATTTGGCGACGTTGCCGCTGCCGGCATTATAGGCGGCAAGTGCAAGAGAAACATCTCCATTGTAGCGGGAGAGCAACTGGCTGATATATTTGGCACCACCCATAATATTTTCATATGGATTATAAGCGTCATTTACACCGAGTCCCTGCGCAGTTGCAGGCATAAGCTGCATGATTCCCATGGCGCCGCTGGAGCTGGTAGCTGAAGCAGTAAAATTGGATTCCTGTCTTGCAATTGCGGTCAAAAGGTTGACATCAACCCCGTAAGTCTGCGCAGCTTCCTGGAAAATGCTCATCAAATCTGCTGGAACAGATGCAGTCGTAGAAGTCGCGGCAGCTGCAGAACCCGAAGCATTCATCGTCGCGACAGAATTGTTTGTCGCTTGTGCATCATTTAATGCTTCGGTGGCATTATTTAAAGATTCCGAGAAATCCTCAGTGGTTGTAACCGGTGTCATATGATCGACGTATGTAGTTGTCCCATCTGCGTTGATAATGGATATTTTCATTTGTTACTCCTTTTTGCTATTTTTTATTATAGCACAGGATGAAAAAGGAGAAAAGAGGAATTGCGTCTTAGGCTTGTGAATGCTAAGATACAGAAAGAAGAAATAGGAGGAAAAAGATGCGGATATCACTCAAGGCAGATAAGACGTACAACAAAACAGTGAAAGATGCCCTGCAGGAGCATGGGATTGCGATGGATTATATCTGTGGTGGTAAAGGAATTTGTGGCAAATGCGCTGTGCGCGTGTTAGAAGGAAAAGCAGAGACGTCTGTGGCAGATTACGCATTTTTTTCAGAAGAGCAGTTGACACAAGGATATCGATTGGCATGCCAGATGCATGTAACAGAGGATATTTTGCTTGAAATACCACAAGAACAGCTGCAGCAGCAAAAGAACGAACCAAAGATGCAGGTGGCAGGCATACAGACGTATCAGGAGGTGGCGGATACATCTTGCGATGTGCAGGGAGATGCCGTAGAACAAACATATGGCGTGGCGGTTGATCTTGGCACGACAACGATAGGCTTTGCGCTGGTGGATTTGCAGACAAAAGAAGTATGCCGTACGCAAAGCCGCTTAAATACGCAGCGCAGTTATGGAGCCGATGTTTTGTCACGTATCCAGAGTGCAAATGAGGGACATGAGAAAGAGCTGCAGGCCGCTGTGACAAAGGATTTGCGCGAAGGTGTTGTGCAGCTTTGTGGAGATTTATTAACACAAAAAGCAATAAAACATATTGTGATTTCTGGAAATACGACGATGTGCCATTTATTGCGAGGATATTCCTGCAAAACGCTTGGTGTGGCACCTTTTACACCGAGTCATCTTGAGCTGGAACAATGGAATGAAGAGGATATTGCGATTACCATTTTCCCGGGAGCATCAGCCTTTATTGGGGGTGATATTGTTTCCGGAATCTACGCCATAAATGACGAGACAGAACCATGGATGCTCTTGGATTTTGGAACAAATGGAGAGATGATTTTGTGGACAGGCGAACAGCTTATAGCGACAGCAGCAGCGGCTGGACCGGCTTTTGAGGGCGGAAATATCACATGTGGCTGTGCCAGCGTTCCGGGGGCGATCAGTGGTGTGATGATTGCGGGATGCCATTCTCATACAAAGACCATTGGTGGGATACCTGCAATCGGAATTTGCGGCAGTGGTTTGTTAGAAGCAATGAGTGGCATGCGAAAAGCAGGACTTCTTGATGAAAATGGAACATTCATAGAAAATCTGCGTTCTGATGGATTTGTACTGCAAACGCCGGGAAGCAAAAAAAAGATTGTTTTGACCCAGGAAGATATCCGTCAATTTCAAATGGCAAAATCCGCCATTGCAGTCGGGCAAAAGGTACTGTTGAAAGTGGCTGGACTAAAAGCATCCGACATTAAACATGTATATCTCGCAGGCGGTATGGGCAGCTTTTTAAATGTGCGCGCAGCAGTTGCAGTGGGACTGTTGCAAAAAGATTTTTTACCGGTAGCAAAAGCTGTTGGGAATACTTCTTTGCAAGGTGCGATTACTTATTTGCAGAAACAAACAAAGACAGAAACAAAAAAACTGGAAGAGATTGCGAAGCAGATCCGGGTATTGTCTTTGGCGGAAATGCCTGGCTTCGAGGAAGATTATATCATGCACATGGCATTGCAGGAAAATGCGATGTGACATGGCATAAGAATAAATTCTTAATAAAGCAAAATATGACATGGCATCATGTCAGTTCGTTGAGGAAATAAAAAATGGATACAAGAGAGATATTAGAAAAATTGCAGAGGGGAGATGTTTCTTTAGAGGAAGCAGAGCATCTGTTGCGCAGACAGCCATACGAAGAACTGGGCTATGCAAAATTAGATATGCATAGAAAAATACGCTCAGGCTGTTCAGAAGTGATTTTTTGTCAGGGAAAGTCAGATGAGCATTTGCTGTCCATTTTTTCACATCTGTACGAGGCAGATGGTGAAGTGTTTGGAACAAGGGCAAATGAGCAGCAATATGCGCTGATCCGAGAGCATTTTCCACAGGTGATGTATGATGAAAACTCTCATATATTAAAGATCGAAAAAGAAGATAAGAAGCATAGCGGCTGTATCGCCGTCTGCACTGCGGGAACAGCGGATATTCCGGTAGCAGAAGAGGCGGCACAGACAGCGGAATACTTTGGCTCTCATGTAGAACGTATTTATGATGTTGGTGTGAGTGGAATACATCGCTTGTTTTCCAAATTAGATGTCATTCAGTCCGCCAATTGTGTGATTGCAGTTGCAGGAATGGAAGGCGCACTGGCAAGTGTTCTTGGGGGACTGGTTGATAAGCCGGTAATTGCAGTCCCGACGTCCGTAGGGTATGGTGCATGTATGGAAGGTTTGTCTGCACTGCTTACCATGATGACATCCTGTGCAAATGGTATCGCCGTTGTCAATATTGATAATGGATATGGCGCAGGTTACATTGCAAATCAGATTAATCATTTAGCAGAATAATATTGAATGCAACGAGTAGGAGAAAAAATGAGTGACGTATTATATTTAGAGTGTGCCAGTGGAATCAGTGGCGATATGGCTGTGGCAGCATTATTGGATTTGGGAGCGTCGGAGGAGCACTTGCGACGGGTGCTTTCTACTTTGCCGGTTACCGAACCATATGAGATTGTCATCAGCCGTGTGAAAAAGTCCGGGCTGGATACATGTGATTTTGATGTGGTTCTGCCGAAAGAGATGGACACGCATGATCATGATATGCAGTATTTATATGGACACTTGCAAGAACATGAAAAAAGGGGACCGGTGAGGCACGCGCAGGAACATGGCATAAAGGACGCACTGAAACAGGTACAGGAACATGACAAACACCAGCCGCATACACATCGTGGTCCAAAAGAAATTGCGTCGATTTTTAACGCTTCTGCAATGAGTGAAGGAGCAAAACAGGTGGCATTGCGTATCCTTTCTGTTTTGACGGATGCAGAGGCAAAAGCGCATGGTGTTATGCCGGATGAAGTGCATTTTCATGAAGTAGGAGCGGTGGATTCTATCGTAGATATTGCATCATTTGCCATATGTTTTGATGAATTGTGCCAGAAAATGCAGATGCAAGACGTTATAGTAAAAGAGATTGCGGAAGGAAAAGGAACGGTGCGATGCCAGCACGGAATATTGCCCGTACCGGTTCCGGCGGTGACAAATATTGCGTGTGCGCATCATTTGCATCTGCATATGACAGAGGTGGAAGGTGAGCTGGTAACACCAACAGGGGCTGCCATTATAGCAGCGGTGAAAACAAAAGACCAACTGCCGGAATCAATGCAGATTTCAGCAGTTGGTCTTGGAGCAGGAAAACGCGATTACGAAACGGCAGGATTCCTGCGGATATTCTTGTTAGAAATTTAAAAACTCATGGTTTCCCCGTTGATTTTGGCTTCTTCGTCTTCTTCTATAGGAATCACGAGACAACGTTTGCCATCAACGAAAGCGGTATGAATTTCTTCCGCTTTTTCTGGATTTACCTTTACGACAACATCGATGTCGGTGCCGTCTTTTGTGATGACGCCGGCATCTTCTAATTTTTTGGTAAGATCAACAACTTTTTCTTGCAGCTGCTTTTTCTCCACACGTACTTCATTGTTCTTGATGGCTTTTGCATCTAAGAGTTCCTGTGCATCAGGCAAGGTTTCCTCAAAGAAAGATTCGTAGGAATTCTTGATTTTTTCTGCTTTTGGTTCCGAAATACCGGCATCGGTAAGAATTTCTGCAATCATTTCTCCATCTAGTATAATAGGTTCGTCTTTATCAACCTTTTCCTTTTCAACCAGAATAAAATCGTTTAAGTTTTGCTGCACATCTAAAACAGTGTCTTTGGTATCCTCATCATCTGGACCGAGTGTCTGAACTACCATGTTTTCAAAAGCATTGCGTTTTTGTGTTGCAGTATGTTTTGTTTTGCATCCGAGACCATTTGCCCAAAACTCTTCGTGTGGTTCTTTGGCGTTTTTTGTGTAAACGAGTGTAGCGTGGATGTCAGCAGAACGTCCGTTAAATGCCGGGAAAAGGAATGCGGTATCGGTTGGACCTACAACCCAGTCGCGGATTCTGGCACCAATGCGGTGTTCGCCTTCTAAATAGCCAAGACCTGGCTTGGAAAGTGCGACCGGGCAGATGCAGCAAAGCAGATATTCATAGACCTCATCAGATTCATCCATAGCAAGCTCGTCTGTTCCTTTAAGCGGAACATCATATACATCGTAATATAAGGTGATGAGATAATTGCCAACGTAATCATAAGAATCAATAATAAGATCATAATAGGTGTCAAGAAGAGCCTCATCTTCTAATTTGCTGGCGCGGAGAGCCATTAAAATCTGTTGTCTGCCACCAACAGCCTCTTCGTCAATAGGGAATTCCAAATCAAGAAGATTGTTTCCTAGTGTACCAGAGAGAGATTTTCCTGCAATCTCTAAGTATTTATAGAATTCATCTTCTTCCAGATTTAAAAATTTCTGGGAAAATTTTACTAATTTATTTTTTTCAGCATCTACATAGCATCCACACATATGTTGGATCGTGCAGCTTTCTTTTTTTAAACGTCGCTTTAACTCTGCAACTTCTTTCTTATTCATAATACAAATCCTTTCCGTGTAATGTGAGCACTTCTTATTATATCGAAAAAAAGAAGTCGTGCAACACCTTGATTTTCACACTTTAGTGAGGTAAAATAAGGAATAGTTTTGTACGATATATTTTTGGAGGAATTAAGAAATGATTAACATTAGGGAATTACATCATAATTATAAAGATTATGATGGAAAAGTCGTAACCATAGGAGGCTGGGTACGAAGCATTCGTGATTCAAAGACATTTGGATTCATTGTTGTAAACGATGGTACCTTTTTTGAACCGGTTCAGGTGGTTTACGCAGATAAATTAGATAACTTTGAGACAATTTGCAAATTAAATGTAGGTGCAGCTGTGATTGTTACCGGTGAGGTAAAGGTAACACCAGAGATGAAGCAGCCGTTTGAGATTCACGCACAGGAAGTTGTCATCGAAGGTGAGTCTACACCGGATTATCCTTTGCAGAAAAAGCGTCATTCTTTTGAATATTTGAGAACGATCAGTCATTTGCGTCCTCGAACCAATACATTCCAGGCAGTATTTCGTGTGCGTTCTTTGACCGCATATGCGATTCATAAGTTTTTCCAGGAGAGAGACTTTGTGTATGTGCATACACCACTCATCACCGGTAGTGACTGTGAAGGTGCTGGAGAAATGTTCCAGGTAACGACAATGGATCTAAACGATGTGCCAAAGAAAGATGGAGCAGTTGATTTTTCACAGGATTTCTTTGGAAAACCTACAAACCTTACAGTAAGTGGTCAGCTCAATGGCGAGACTTATGCCATGGCATTTAAGAACATTTATACATTTGGACCTACGTTTAGAGCAGAGAATTCTAATACGACACGTCATGCAGCAGAATTCTGGATGATTGAGCCAGAGATTGCATTTGCAGATTTGACAGATAATATGATGCTTGCAGAGAGTATGTTAAAATATGTGATTTCATATGTGCTTGAGAATGCACCAGAAGAAATGGCATTTTTCAATCAGTTTGTAGATAAAGGTCTGATTGAACGTTTAGAGCATGTGGTAAATTCCGATTTTGGATGTATCACTTATACAGATGCGATTGCAGAATTAGAAAAGCACAACGATGAATTCGATTATAAGGTATTCTGGGGCTGCGATTTACAGACAGAGCATGAGCGTTATTTAACGGAAAAGATCTTCAAGCGCCCTGTATTCGTAACCGACTATCCAAAGGAGATTAAGGCATTCTACATGAAACTTAATGAGGATGGTAAGACCGTTGCGGCTATGGACTGTCTTGTTCCGGGCATTGGTGAAATCATCGGTGGTAGCCAGAGAGAAGATGATTATGAGATCCTTCGCAATCGTATGGCAGAGTGTGGTTTGAATGAAGAAGATTATGAATTCTATTTGGATCTTCGTAAGTATGGTTCTGCACGTCATGCAGGATTTGGACTTGGTTTTGAAAGATGTGTTATGTATTTGACAGGAATGGGTAACATCCGTGATGTGATTCCGTTCCCAAGAACCGTAGGAAACTGCGATTTGTAATTTGTACAATGACTGTGCATATGCGAAATGCGTGTGCACAGTTTGATTTTTAGGAATTTTTATGGGAAGGGAAGGAACAAAAATGAGCAAAATGTATATTCCAGAGGATTATGTTCCAGCTCTCAATTTAAAGGAGACACAGATTGCAATCAAAGAGGTGAAAGATTTCTTTCAGAGACAGATTACAGCAGAATTAAATCTGCATCGTGTGTCAGCACCACTCTTTGTTACACCGGAATCGGGATTGAACGATAATTTAAATGGCGTGGAAAGACCGGTCACTTTTGGCATTAAAGAACAGGGAGACCGTCAGGTTGAGGTGGTACATTCTTTGGCAAAATGGAAAAGAATGGCACTTGGCCGTTATGGTTTTTCTGTTGGAGAGGGCTTGTATACGGATATGAATGCGATTCGTCGTGATGAAGATACCGATAATATCCATTCGATTTATGTAGATCAGTGGGATTGGGAAAAAATCATCACAAAGGAGCAGAGAACGGTAGAAGAACTGCAAAATGCAGTGAAGTCTGTTTATGATGCACTTCGTGTAACGGAAAAATACATGGCAAATAAATACAATTACATAGAATGTATTTTGCCGGAAAAGATCTTTTTCATCACATCGCAGGAATTGGAAGATATGTATCCGAAGGATACACCAAAGGAGAGAGAATATAAGATTTGTAAATTACATGGTGCAGTCTTTATTTCTCAGATCGGTGATAAATTAGCATCTGGTGAAAAGCACGATGGGCGTGCACCGGATTATGATGACTGGTCACTCAATGGTGATATTCTTGTTTATTACCCAGTGACGGATATTGCACTTGAGATATCATCTATGGGTATTCGCGTAGATGAAGATGCGTTGCAGCGACAGCTGATTTTGGCAGGTTGTGAGGAACGGTTGCGTCTGCCATTCCAGAAGGCAGTATATGAGAAAAAATTGCCATATACCATTGGTGGAGGTATTGGACAGTCCCGTATCTGTATGTTCTTCTTGCGCAAGGCACATATTGGAGAAGTACAGGTGTCTGTATGGCCACAGGAAGATATTGATTATGCTAAGAGCAGAGGCGTCATTATTTTATAGAAAGTATGGGGAAAAAATATGAGCAAACAAATTCGGAATGAAGAGATGGATCGTTTGTTGGAAGGAATTCTTCTTCTCAAAGATAAGGAGGAAGCCTATCAGTTCTTCGAAGATCTGTGTACCGTAAATGAGATGGTATCTTTATGCCAACGTTTTGCAGTTGCAGCAATGCTGCGAGAAGATAAGACATATCTGGATATTGCGGAGCAGACAGGCGCTTCTACAGCGACAATCAGTCGTGTGAATCGAGCATTGAATTATGGCAATGATGGATACGATATGATATTGCGCCGTTTGGAAGAGGCAAAAGAAGAGAAGTAGTTTGCAAAACGAGGCAAAGAGGAACGAGGGTGAATAAAATAATTCTTGGGACTTGTCATGTGGTTTTAAAAACTATATAATGTATTGTATATCACATGGTAGGTGTCAGGAGGATAAAGATGCAGTCAGATATGCGCGCAGCTCTCAATTTGATATTAAAAGAGTTTACAGAGTTGGATTATGTCCATCCGGAAGATATTCCCAATATTGATTTATATGTGGATCAGGTGACAACATTTATTGAATCACAATTATCATCCATGAAGCGCAATGAGGATGAGAAAATTCTGACGAAAACGATGATTAATAACTATACCAAAAATCATGTGTTGCCATCGCCAGATAAGAAAAAATACTCTAGAGATCATGTGCTGATGTTGATTTTGATTTATTATCTGAAAAGCTTTTTATCCATCAAGGATATTCAGACACTATTAGAACCTGTGACAGAAAAATATTTCGGAACGGAATCGGATCTATCGTTTTATGAGTTGTATGAGGAATTGGTAGCACTTGGCAACGGCCAGGCGAAAGCACTGATTAAGGATGTGGTTTCAAAGTACAATGCAACTCAAAAGTCTTTTATGGATGCACCGGAGGAAGATCAGGAATTCCTGCGTAACTTTGGCTTTATCTGTATGCTGGGATTTGATGTATATATCAAGAAAATGATGATAGAATCGCTGATTGATCTTAACAGTGAAAAACGTGCTGAGGAAGCCAAGAAAGAGGCATCCGATCAGGCAAAAGAGAAAAAAGATTAATAATAAATCAGGTAAAGTATAAGCCCGGAGTCGCATGACTTCCGGGCCTATTTTTTATCATACATATCCTAGGTTAAAGGCAGTAACTATTGATTGACTGTAACTGGTGAATAATAGAAACGAGTCGTTGCCATATTCAGTGTCAGTGTAGCCCCGCCGTTCTTGGTACCTGTCGCGTCGTAGGCACCCCAGACATCGGCACGATTGTAACTTTCACAATGTGCACCAAGCAGGTTGCTGCCATAGTTTCCACTTTCTTTGTTTAGTCCGGCAGACTGCCATATGACGTTGGTAAAGGTTGTCAAACTGAGATATGGCACTGGATCGGATGTGTCACCCAGACGTTTTACGGTACCTTCTCGCTGGAAACCGTTGATCAAAGGAGAACCAAAGGTCACGGTGTTTAAGACATTGTAGTTCTTTTTTATGGTGCTGTCCGCAGCAACCTGCTGTGCGACCATACCGCCTAAACTGTGCCCAGTAACGACAAGGTTGGAACCATTAGGAACATGGGAAACGATAGCGTTCCTGACATTCTGGATGTACTTGTTATCCTGCTCGAAACCAACCAGAAGGTCCGTCCAGTAACCAGTGGATTGGTTTTTGACATCCGTATCGGTACCGGATAAGGCAATGACATAGACTGTTTTGGATGACTTTTTGCCAAACCAGTTTTTGGTGGTCAGAGAGCCCCGTGTGATGGAAAAAGGTCCCTGGTGCTGCGGCTGGTTACATGCGTAGCCCAACTGCACGAAACGGGAAAGTTCGGATGCATTGGTGTAGGTGTAAGTGCCACGGGATGCCAACTGCTGATAGGTAGCGTTGACGAGTGCTGTGTTGGAATCAGAAGCGAATACCGTGCCACCGAATGCCATGGTAAGAACAAGTGACAGTGCCAGAATACGTCTGACTTTTTTAAATTTTTTCATGATTAACCCCCTTACATGAAATGTGATGAACGCTGACTTACGGACAGCAATCATGTTTTAATAAAAACCCTATGTCTATATTTTAAAATGGAAACTCTTTTGCAACAACAAGTTTAACGATAAAAAAAATACCAAAAATGAAAATGTCAATTTATAAGAATTGATGGTAAAAAAGTGGGGAGTGAATATAGGGATAACTTGTGATATAATGGCAAAGAATAGCGGAAAATCAATGGAAAATAGAGACTTTGCAACAAGTGTTGCAAATTAGAATACGGGAGAATGGACATGAATACATACGATTCATTAAATGAACAGCAGAAACTGGGCGTTTTTACTACGGAAGGTCCAGTATTGATTTTAGCCGGTGCGGGTTCCGGTAAGACACGAGTTTTGACGCACCGTGTGGCATATTTGATAGAAGAAAAAGGCGTTGCGCCATATCACATTATGGCGATTACATTTACAAACAAGGCAGCAGGCGAGATGCGTGAGCGAATCGATTCCATGATTGGCATGGGTTCAGAGAGTATCTGGGTTTCTACATTTCACTCCAGCTGTGTTCGTATCTTACGCCGTTTTGCAGACCGATTGGGATATGCAAACAGTTTTACCATTTATGATACGGATGATTCCAAGACGCTTATGAAAGATATTTGTAAACGTCTGGAAATTGATACAAAAATCTATAAAGAAAAGACATTTTTAAATGTGATCTCTTCTGCCAAAAACGAATTGATTTCACCGGAAGAATTTGTACAGAATGCGGCCGGTGACTTTAACAAGACAAGACAGGCGCAGGTTTACCGCGAGTATCAGGCAAGACTCAAGGCAAACAATGCGATGGATTTTGACGATCTGATTATGAAAACGGTGGAACTTTTAAAGTTTGACACAGAAGTACGTAACTTTTATCAGGAAAAATTCCATTATATTATGGTAGACGAGTATCAGGATACGAATACAGCACAGTTTGAACTGGTGCGTCTGCTGGCATCGGGCAGAGAAAATCTGTGTGTGGTAGGAGATGATGACCAGTCGATTTATAAGTTCCGTGGGGCAAATATTTATAATATTTTAAATTTTGAGAAACACTATCCAAATGCGACAGTGATCAAATTAGAGCAAAATTATAGATCTACAGCAAATATTTTAAATGCTGCAAATGGTGTCATTGCAAATAACCAGGGGCGTAAAGAAAAGCGCCTGTGGACAGAAGCAGGAGATGGCGAAAAAATTTATTTCCAGCAGTTTGAAAGCGCTTATGAAGAAGCAGATTTTATTGCAAGAGATATTGCAGCACGTGTACGCAGAGGCGAATATCAATATGGTGATTGTGCTATTTTGTACCGAACGAATGGACAGTCCCGTATGTTAGAGGAAAAACTGATTATGTCAGGTATTCCATATAAGATTGTTGGTGGCGTTAATTTCTATGCCAGACGTGAAGTAAAAGATTTGCTCAGTTACATGAAGGTCGTAGACAATGCACAGGATGATCTGGCGGTACAGCGTATCATCAATGTTCCAAAGCGAGGCATAGGGGCAACGAGTATTGGCAAGGCGAGCGACTATGCATATCACATGGGATTAAATCTGTTTGAGGCGTTAGAGAAAGCAGATGAGATACCAACACTTGGAAGAGCAGCAGGAAAAATAGCACCATTTGTGGAACTGATTCATCATTTCCGCAGTGTCTGTGCTAACGAAGGTGTAGCCGCACTTTTACAGGAAATCATTGATGAGACTGGCTATGTGGAAGAGCTTAAGTTAGAAGGTACGGATGAGGCAAAAGCACGTATAGAAAATATTGATGAATTGATTACAAAGGTTGTCTCCTATGAACAGGAAGCGGAGGAACCATCATTAAGTGGATTTTTGGAAGAAGTTGCATTAGTAGCAGATATTGACTCTTTGGCAGATGATGGTTCGTATGTAGTTCTTATGACTTTGCATAGTGCAAAAGGATTGGAATTTCCAAATGTGTATCTGTCAGGTATGGAAGATGGCTTATTCCCGAGTTATATGAGCATCACAGCAGATAATAGCGAAGAGGAAATTGAGGAAGAAAGACGTCTTTGCTATGTGGGAATTACGAGAGCAAAGCAACATTTGTCAATTACGGGCGCACGTATGCGTATGATGCGTGGTGAAACACAGTTCCATGGCATTTCCCGTTTTGTAAAGGAGATTCCACAGGAATTAATCCAGGGAAATACATGGGAACCAAAGCCAAGGGAGGAATTTCTTGGGGAGCGACCAATCAGCAATCGTCAAAAGATGCAAAAAATGAAAAAAACACCATTGGCGGCACAGACCTATCAGGCGGTAAAAGATTTTGGCACAAAAATCCAAAAGAATTCACTGGATTATGGCGAAGGTGATCGTGTGAAACATATCAAGTTCGGCGAAGGAACTGTCGTACAAATCAACGATGGTGGCAGGGACTTTGAAGTGACGGTAGAATTTGATGGCGTAGGGCGTAAAAAGATGTTTGCATCCTTTGCAAAATTACAAAAAGTGTAAGTGTTTTTTGGTGGTAATTGGGCAAAATAAATGCTATACTAAGGATAAATAAATTCATGCATTCATAATTAGGAGGAGAAGCCTTATGATGAAAAAAGAAGATGTAATGGAATTGATCGACCTGACAAAGTTGACAAACATGATCAACAACATGAAAGAGAAGGAAATCGTAGTAAAAGAAAAACACACATGTGACTGGAAGAAAATTGCATGTGTTGTAGGTGTAGTTGCTGCAGTAGCAGGTGTTGCATTTGCAATTTATCGTTATTTCAAGAAAGACTATGAAGATGAATTCATGGATGATTTTGATGATTGGGATGACGACGAAGATTTCTTTGAAGACGATACCGAAAAAGATGTAGATGATTTAGAGGAAGAGTAATAGAGTGAAAAAAGGTCAACAAATAGAAGGCGTTGTTACTCGAGTAGATTTTCCAAATAAGGGAATCGTGCAGACAGATGACGGTGATTTTATCACCGTCAAGAATGTGCTTGAGGGACAACGCATTCTTTGCGTAATAAAGAAAACAAGAAAAGGGAAAGCAGAGGGACGTCTCTTAGAAGTTGTGGAGAAATCACCTCTTGAAGTGGAAAAACCATATTGCAAACATTTTGGAGAATGTGGCGGTTGCAGTTATCAGACATTGCCATATGAAGAACAGGTGGCACTGAAAGCAAGACAGATCAAACGTCTCTTGACACCAGTATTGGGGGAAGAACGTTTTGATGCGTTGTTTGAAGGTGTGATTGAAAGTCCAAATCAGTTTGCTTATCGTAATAAGATGGAATTTTCATTTGGAGATGCTTATTTTGATGGTCCTCTTGCTCTAGGCATGCATAAGCGCGGAAGCTTTTACGATATTGTGACAGTGGATGCGTGTCAGATTATTGATGCAGATATGCGCCAGGTTTTGGTGGAGACACTTTCTTATTTCCAGAATGCAGGTGCTGATTATTATCATAAGATGCGTCATGAGGGATATCTGCGTCATTTACTGGTGAGAAAGGCAGTCAAGACAGGGGAAATTCTGGTGGATTTGGTGACCAGCTCGGATGCCAGATTTTTACTTGGTGAGGCAAAAGAGTCTGGTTCTGTAGTGTATGATGCGGAAGCACCGATGATGTCAGAAGATATGCGCACGAAGGAAGCAGCATTGCTGCAGGGCTGGAGTAAGCATTTGGAAAGTCTTGCGTTTGAAGGGAAATTGACAGGGGTATTACATACCAGAAATGATCGTACTGCGGATGTTGTAGAAGATCAGGGGACGACAACACTTTATGGACAGGAGTACTTCTATGAAGAATTGTTGGGGCTTCGATTCCGTATTACACCATTTTCCTTTTTCCAAACGAATTCTTTGGGAGCAGAGAAGCTGTATGAAGCTGCAAGAGACTTTATTACGGCAGAAGATGCAGATATTCTGGAGGGAAAGACGGTATACGATTTATATTCCGGTACAGGTACCATTGCACAGATTCTGGCGCCGGTAGCAGGACATGTGATAGGTGTGGAAATCGTAGAAGAAGCTGTAGAGGCTGCAAAGAAAAATGCAGCAGAAAATGGTTTGACGAATTGTGAATTTATCGCGGGTGATGTGTTAAAAGTCATTGATGATATCGAGGAAAAGCCAGATTATATTGTACTCGATCCACCGAGAGACGGTATTCATCCCAAGGCACTTGGCAAGATTATTGCCTATGGCGTGGAATCAATGATATATATTTCCTGCAAACCGACGAGCCTGGCAAGAGACCTCGAAGTACTGCAGGCAAGCGGTTATGAAGTCAAGCGGATTTGCTGCTGTGATATGTTCGCCGGAACACCGCATGTGGAGACAGTTGTTAAATTATCCCTCAAAAAAGATACACCGAAAATTGAGGTGACAATGGAGCCTGATGAAGAGAGCAATTACACACCAGAAGAAAAGGCTACCTATCAGAAGATTAAGGATTATGTGAAGGACAAGTATGGTGTGAATGTGCATACTTCTTATATTGCACAGGTGAAGCGAATGTGTGGTCTGGATATGGGCGAGAATTATAATAAGTCCAAGAAGGAGAATCCAGAAGTGAAGCAGTGTCCGCAGGAGAAGGTGGAGTATATTAAGGATGCGTTGAGGCATTTTGGGTTGAGTTAGTTAAATTACTATTGGTGTGCCACGGCAGTATCACTAGAAATTCCAACAAAGCCTATAAATAAGCCATTTCTTAGTTGAAAAGGTGCTCTACTACACGTTTTTTAGAGAAATAGCTCGGTATGATTTTTAAGAAGGTTGAGATATACCTTCTTTTTTTATTACTAAAAAGAGAAAGAATGGAAAAGCAAAAAAAAATTGCGTATAAAACGAAAAAATAAGAATACAATACAATAATGAAAATAAAACGAAAAAATATATTGCATTAAAATTAAAAAGGTGGTATTGTATGCATGAGATAACAAAGGAAGGTTGTGTTGAAATGAAAATACAAGCTGTTTTAATTGATGGATTTAAAAATATATCAAATGTAAGAATATCGTTTGATAATATTACAGCACTTGTTGCTTTAAATAATTTTGGAAAATCAAATGTGCTTTCAGGTATTGATTTTGGATTAGATTTTATTAAGGCTTCCATAGAGGATAAAAAGGATATGATGTCTAATTCCAATCTGATTCCTATCAATTGTAGTATGATTGGAAAAAATTATAAATATGAGATGGAGGTTTCTACTGACATCGATGGTAAGGAATATATTATTCAGTATGGCTATGAGTTTGAGTGGAAGGATAATGAGGACAAAAAGCCTAGAATAGTATCAGAGTTTTTGAAAGCTAAACTTAATGAAAAAGGACAAAAGTTTACACAGCTAATCAATAGAACTGCTGACACAGCATTCTATAAGAGTTCAGAGACCGGAAGATGCTCATCAAAGATTAAGGTAGAGGAAGCTGAATTGGTTGCTAATAAGTTAAGAGCCTATGATGAGTTATATTATGCTAAGATTATTACAAAACTTAATGGTATGAAAATATATATGGAAAACAATTTGGATGCAAAGAGCTTTTATCAGCCAGACCCTATCATACGAAAAGGCTTTGAAAATGAGATGATAAATGCTGATAATCTGCCGCGTGTTATTTATAATCTGAAAAAGCAGAATTCAGATAAATTTGAATTATTAAAAAATGTTTATTTTCAACTATTTCCTGACATTGAGAATGTTATTGTAAGGAAATTCAAATTAGATGCAACAGAAGGCAATCAACTTCCTGAAGATGCACCTTTTATCTTTACCAATTCAGTTTATGTATTATTTGTTAAAGAAAAGAATTTAGCAAATCCAGTGAATTTTTCTATGATGTCAGATGGGGCAAAGAGAGTTTTTATGATATTGACCAAGATAATTGTATCTAGTGTCAGCAATATTTCGTTGATAGCGATTGAGGAACCAGAAAACTCTGTGCATCCAGGTTTGTTCCAAGCATACATCCAGATTATTAGCCAACTATTAGATGATTGTAAAGTTATTATTACAAGCCATTCGCCATACATTATCAGTTACTTAAATCCTTCTTGGATTCATGTTGGTATGAATAGAACAGCTGGAGTGGCTGAGTTCTTTACATTTAAAAAGTCAGGTCAGAAACAGCTGGAAAATGATGCTGCTGGTTTTAATATGAGCATGGGAGACTATCTGTTTTCAATGCTTGCAGATACAGAGAGTAATATAAGTGATTATTTGGAGTGTGATGCCGATGAGTAAATGCCTTGTACTTTTTGTAGAGGGTGATACAGAGGTTGAATTTTATAAACATGTAATTGCTAATGCCAGAAAGTTACATCCTGCGGGAAGATTTAATACAAGTATTGAATATAGGAACGTAAGAGGTGTGGGCGGCTTTAAAAGTATTGCTCTCAGGAAATTTACAAAAGAAATAAAAACAAAATATGATGACGATTGTGAGTTTACAATCGTTCTATGCAGTGATACGGATGTATTTGATTTTGCACCTAAGCCTCCGATAAAGTGGGATGAAGTAAAGAAGGAACTTCTGGCTAATGGAGCCAGTAAAATAATACATGTCCAGGCGAAGAAGTCCATTGAGGATTGGTTTTTATACGACCTTGATGGTATCTTGGGTTTTTTAAGGTTAGGTAAAAATATAAAAGTATCTGGCAAGAACGGATATGATAAGCTTCAGCGTTTGTATAAGCAGGCCAATAAAGTTTATTATAAAGGGATTCAGAGTAATGGTATGATAGGTCGTTTAGACATAGAAAAGATAGCTGATGCAGTAAAAGACCAGTTAAATCCTTTATATAAGGCACTTGGCGTAGATAAAAACTAAATAATAATTGGTATGTAAGAGCATAGCTCTTTACATAGAAAAAGTCAGAGGTTAACCCTGACTGATTCCCTTGCCAAAGAAGGTCTTTGGACTTGTTTTTCTCGCAAACTAATAATAACAAAGAATGCCTTCTTCTGCAAGGAGATTTTGCAAAGGAGGTATTGTGATATGGCAGTACATCATGGCGGTAAAGTCGGTAGTGCAGCAAAGAAATTAGCTAGCAATTCGACCAGCAAGAATACTAAGAGTAAAGCTGGAAAGACATTAGCTAATCACAAGGCGAAGTATCATTGATTTGCGTAGCTGAGAATCACAGACCTGAGCATGTCTTAAAAGGGCTCTATTTTTGTATGATGTAGGTATTATTAATTAATGAATAATTTATCAATGTCAGAGCAACTGATGCATATAACTGTAAGAATTGAATGTCAGTATTAAAATGGTACAAGTGATACGGGAACAGGATTTTTCTTTAGGTTTCTTGAAAACAGAGAAACAGGTGAGCATGTTCCTGTAGTTATCACAAACAAACATGTAGTATCTACAGCGGTCAAGGGAAGATTGCTATTTTGCTTAAGAAAGCAAGATGGTTCGCCAGATTATAGTAATCATTTTACAATGTATGTTGATGACTTTGGGAAGCTTTGGAAGATGCATCTCGATGGAGATGTTGATTTATGTGCTATGCCAATTGTACCGATGCTGAATTTGGCTAAAATATGGGGAAAGAGCTGTTTTACATTGCTTTTGATGTGAGTACTTTACCTGATAGGAAATTGTTAGATGATGTATCGGCTTTAGAGGATATTATTATGGTGGGCTATCCTAATGGAATATGGGATGAGAAGAATAATAAGCCGATTTTCAGAAAAGGAATAACAGCCACAGATATAAGATTTGATACAATGGTAAAAAAGAATTTGTTATTGATGAAGCATGTTTTCCAAGCTCAAGTGGCTCGCCTGTAATGATTTTTAATTAGAGAATGTATACAGATAAACATGGTAATACATATGCTGGAAGTAGTAGGGCAAGGTTATTAGGTGTTTTATATGCTGGTCCACAAGCGGTTGCACAAGGAGAGGTTCGTACCATTCAGATTCTAATCGTAGATAAGAATATTACGATTTCAAGAATACCCAATAATCTGGGATATGTCATTAAAGCGGAACGAATTTTAGAATTGGAAGAATTGTTTAAATAATAGAAACGGAGGATAATAAATGGCAGTAGAAAAAGACAAGTCGATGAGCATGTCAGAGTTGCAGGATTTGATTGTCTATTATAAAGATAATTTGACAGAGGAATACATTCAGATTGATATTATGTTTGCTAAGAAAACAGCAAGCACAAAGCGTTTGTATAAAACATGGATGCTACTGTGCCGTAACCAGGATATCGAAGAGATGTTGGAGGAGACATTGACTAATATGGAAAAGGTGACACAGGAAAGAACTATAGACGAGTATGACTTGGAGTTATCTACAGATGATACTGTTCAGGTAATTGAGGAAGAAAAGGTAATTAATTATTCGCAGTTAACGGAATCTATCACGGTGGATTACACGGATGATAATACTATCAATGAGAATACGGATTACGATAAGCTGGACTTTGTTGTGGTGAAACTTAGTGATAATAGTGGGGAGGACCCGAAACCAGCAATAACGGTTTTGAAAAAGCATTTAAAATCACCAGCAAAATTTAAAGGAACAAAGAGATTTGTTTTTAACGGCAAGGAAGCAGTAGCATTTGACAAGCCATTATTGGTTATTGGTTCTAATGTGGAAGCATTTAATGTTGCGGGATATTTTTATATTACTAACCGAGATAACTTTAATACAATGCTTAATTTTAAAGATGTGTATTATAAAATTGTTGATGATAATGCTGAACAAATAAAGCAGGCAGAGTTGTTTGATAATGCAGAGGAATTTATTGCTGATTGCCGTAATAATGGACGATATGTTACTAGATTAACAAAAGCTATTTTGGTAGAGAGTTTTAAAAATGTCAAGGATAATAAGAATAAGCTACAGGATATTAAAAAGGATTACAAACTCAATTTGGAATTTACGGATGATGGCAAAATCGTCTATAACAAAGAGCATGTGAATGAAATTTTGAATTTACTTTTAGAACATTATGTTACGAGTGCTCTTACGGATAAGAGAATGTTGGCAAAAGCAATAGAAAAATATGAATAGGTGATGAATGTGTTTAATAAATTGATGTTATTTATATCGTCATATATACCATTATATATGCTATTGATACTAAAAAATATATTTGAAAGAATTACCGAGGGTGGTCGCTTTGTAAATATAATACAGAAGTTCAAGGCGGCAACATGGTTTGATGAAGTTAATGATTGGGCGGTATGCATACTTACTTTGGCGATTGTGATATCGGCAGTGTATTTGTGGAGAGCTTTGGAAAATGGGACAAGTCCAAAAAAGTATTTGATTACAGAGGTGTCTGATGAAACGGGAAACTATTATTTCAATTACATTTCTATATATTTGCTGTCATGCATGGGCCTGACATTAAACAGTATAGTGGATTGCTTTGTATTCTTGTTTGTAATGATTATAGTAGGGTATATTTATGTAAGTAATAATATGATGTACATGAATCCTGTAGCCAATATTATGGGATATAAGGTATATAGCTGTATACTTGACTCGGTGAATACAAGGGATAAAAATATCGCGAGTATTGTGGTTGCACCGAAAAATACTGTTGTGAAAAAGGGTGAAACGCTTCAAGCTAGTGGAAAGCAAGGATTTATATATGTGAAGAGAAAGCTGAGATAAAGAAGGCGGAAATGCACTTTCTTTTTTATATTCATTTTTAAGGAAGGATGCGGTATCAAAAAGTGTACATTTAGGAATTGAATAATAAGGGCATAGAATCAGTGCCAAAAAGTAGAGACTTTCCATTATGGGAGGTCTTATTTTTTATGTAAGCATTTTAAGACTAGGAAAGGAGCAAATAATCATGAAGAGATATGGTTATCACAGAACAAGTACAAGAGAGCAGCATTTAGACAGAGGTATTAAGGAGATTACAGTATACTGCGAGCAGAATGGTTTGGAGTTGGAAAAGATTTTCACAGACCAGCAGACAGGAAAGAATTTTAATCGTCCGAGGTATCAGGTATTGAAAGAGGATGTATTAAGAGCTGGTGACGAGCTAATTATTACTGAGGTTGATAGGCTTGGTAGAAATAAGCAGGAGACATTAAAGGAGTTGCAGTATTACAGGAATAATGGCATCCGTGTAAAGATACTGGAACTTCCAAATACACTTATGGATTTATCAAAGCTGGATAATGCTATGGCTCGTATGCTGATGGAAACCATCAATAATATGCTGATAGAGCTATATGCAGCTATGGCACAGGCGGAGATTGAGAAGAAAGAGAAACGACAGCGTGAAGGTATAGATTCTAAAAAGGCTCGTGGAGAATGGGATGATTACGGCAGACCAGCGGTGGTGTCGATTGATGAATTTTCAGAGCATTATCAGAATGTGGTGTCAGGAGAAATTCGTCCGTTTGAACTGATGAAACAGCTTGGTATGAGTAAGAGTACATATTGCAGATATGTCAAAAGAATAAAGGAATAGGCAGTTTATAAGACTTTTGCAATTCTTAGAAGCTTTGTATTCATTGCCGAGAATATAATCAACGGTAACATTCATAGCATTACAGATGGAAACCAGAAGTGTTAAAGATACCTTGACTTTGTTTGTCTCGATATTGCTGATGTGGCTGACATTAACATCGGTTACTTTAAGCAAGCTTTAATCAACAGGTAGATTTTGGAGTATAAACATTTTGTAAAATATTGATTTTATATTGCTCTTGTCCATACAAATGGATATAATATAGTTAGAAAAAACTCGAAAGGAGTGTTTACTATGGCAAAAAAATCAGCAAATTTATACGCACGCATTGAGCCTGATGTAAAAGAACAGGCAGAAGGAATCTTAGCAGC
>OGDN01001781.1_pt1 | contig 31977 bp, 32 predicted proteins | sample 1570271 | NCBI WGS metagenome assembly OGDN01 (sample SAMEA4384481, study PRJEB24528) | human gut metagenome | reverse complement strand
CTACTCCGACCCCAAGCTCCGCAGCGAGAACACCAACTTCGCCCTGCTGGTGTCCAACCGCTTCACCTCCCCCTTCAACGAGCCCTACCGCTACGGCAAGCACATCGCCTCCCTCAGCAACATGCTGGCTGGCGGCGTGCTGGTGCAGCGCTTCGGCGATCTGGTCAGCGGCATCCGCACCAACGAGCACCGCATGAGCAAGTCCTTCGTCCACCCCACCCTCACCGCCGCCGTGCCCGGCGACCTGTCCCTTGCCCTGCCCAAGCGGCAGTTGGACGACATCATAGAGATGATCTACCAACTGGACAAGCTGGCCCCGGGTACCGCCAACTACGACACCCTTCTCTACGGCGCGGAGGTGAAGTTCTACTCCTCCCGGCTCACCCTGAGCCCTGAATTGGAGACCCGGCTTCCCGGCATGTTTGCCATCGGCGACGGCGCGGGCATCACCCGGGGGCTGGCGCAGGCCGGCGCCTCCGGCGTCAAAGTGGCCCAGGTGATTTCCCGCCGGCTGTCGGAGAAGGTGTAAGAGACCTGGGCCACACGGCGCGAGTGCGCCGGAGCGTGGGCGGATTCACTCCGCCCACGTGATCCATAAAATAATTGGGGCCCCAAAACCGCGCGGCGGTTTTGGGAGGGCCCAGGTGATTTCCCGTCGGCTGTCGGAGAAGGTGTAGGAGACCTGGGCCACACGGCGCGCCGCCTGACACGGAGGGCGGCGCGCTTCCTATTTCTTTTGTACATCGAATATACGGAACAGTATGCAGGCCATAATTGTAACCACTTTGTAAAGAAAATGGGTTCTCCCAAGGGTTTTCCACATTATCCACAGGGTTTTCCACACCTGGTTATGTCAACGTGCAAAACTGGAATATGCATGTAAGGAGACATAAGAAGGCTGTCAAGGGGAAATGGGATGACGTTTTCCACAAAAATGATGAGGTGAGCGAAATGTCCGACTTGATCGCTGCGATCAGCACCCCCCTGAGCCCCTCCGCCATCGGGATCCTCCGTCTGTCGGGGCCGGGAGCGGCAGCGGCGGCGGACCGGGTCTTTCGCGCCCGGAGCGGCCGCCCGCTGGCTGAGGCGCCCAGCCGCACTCTGGTGTACGGCTCCCTTCTGGACCGGGAGGTGCGGGTGGTGGATCAGGTGTTGGCTACGGTCTCCCGCGCGCCGCACAGCTATACCGGGGAAGACACGGCGGAGCTCCAGTGCCACGGCTCGCCCATGGTGCTCTCCCTGGGACTGGAGGCCCTCTGCGCCGCGGGGGCCCGTCTGGCGCAGCCCGGAGAGTTTACCAAAAGGGCCTTCCTGAACGGCAGGCTGGACCTCCCCCAGGCCGAGGCGGTGGCCGACCTGCTGGAGGCCGAGACGCCGGAGGGCGTCCGCGCGGCGGCGGGACAGCTCTCCGGGGCCCTGTCCCGGCGGGTGGAGGGGGTCTACCACGGTCTGGTGGACCTGCTGGCACATTTCCACGCCGTATTGGACTATCCCGACGAGGACATCGGCCCTCTGGAGGCAGAGCAGATCGGAGGTGTGCTCTCAGCCGCCGCCGGGGAGCTGCGGCGCCTGCTGGAAACCTACCAGCGGGGGCGGTTTCTGGTCCGGGGGGTGCCCTGCGCCATCGTGGGCCTTCCCAACGCAGGCAAGTCCTCTCTCCTGAACGCCCTGGTGGGCTATCAACGCGCCATCGTCACCGATATCCCGGGCACCACCCGGGACACGGTGGAGGAGCGGTGCATGCTGGGCGGCGTACTGCTGCGGCTCATCGATACGGCAGGCCTCCGGGAGACCGACGACCCGGTGGAGCGGCTGGGCGTGGCCCGCAGCCGCGCCGCGCTGGAGGGGGCCGAGCTGGCCCTGGTGCTGATGGACGGCTCTGCGCCGGCGGAGGACCTGGACCGCCTGACCGCGGAATTACAGCTCTGGGAGGAGGCCGCACGGACCTGCCCCAGGACCATCCTGGTCCTCACCAAGGCTGATCTGCCCCGGGGGGCGGACCGGGGCTTCTCGGTACTGGGCGGGGAAAAGGCACCGCCGGTGGTACGGCTGAGCGCCCGGACCGGGGAGGGACTGGCGGAGCTGTCCGACGCCGTCCAGGCCCTCTTTCCCCAGGGCGCCCCCGGGGAGGAGGGCGCCGTTCTCACCAACGCCCGGCAGGCGGAGGCCGCGGAGCGGGCCCTGCGCGGCCTGGAGCGCGCGGGGGAGGGTCTGGACGCCGGCGTCACCCCGGACGCGGTCCTCACCGATGTGGAGGGGGCCGTGGAGGCCCTGGGAGAGCTCTCCGGGCGGAACATTCGGGAGGATGTGGTGGCGCGCATCTTCGCCCGGTTCTGTGTGGGAAAGTAAAGACCTATGGCGCCCTTGTGGCGCAGCTTGAAAAAGACAGCGGCCCTCCGGACCTCGTCGAGAGGTCCGGAGGGCCGTCAAAGCGCCGGGCGGTTTTCCGGCGCGGGACGTCAGGGCAGGTGGCTCAGGATGGTGAACACGCCGGTGGCCCCCAGCGCCACATAGATGACCTTGGTCAGCATGGAGATGTTGATCCAGCGCAGGATCCGCAACCCAAGCTGGATCCCGACTGCGATCCCCAGCATGCTGACCAGGGTGAAGGGCACCAGCGCCGGGGTAAAGATGCCCTTGCCGATCCGGATCAGCAGGTTGACGGTGGCGGTGCAGGCAAAAAAAAGCTGGATGGTGCCGGTGTACTCCTCCTTGCTCTTGGAGTTGGAGAGAAAGTAGACCGACATCAGAGGGCCGCCAATGCCGAAAAGCCCGCTGGACAGGCCGGAAATGGCCGAGCAGACCACTGCGGCGGGAATGCTGTCCCGGACGGTAAAGCGCCCGTCGGCAAACATGAAGTAGAGCGCCAGTACGATCAGGAAGACGCCGAAGACCAGGACCAGCACCTCCAGATCCAGGGAGGCGGCCAGAAAGATGGCAAAGGCGCTGCACGGGATGTAGATCAGCAGGGGGAGGGGCAGCCGCCGGAAGGAGATACTGCTTCGAAAGCGGAAGGCCAGAGAATAATTCAAAAACAGGAGCGATGCGGAGGATACGGCCGAGGCGTGCAGCATATCCAGAAAAAAGGGGAGGATCATCATGATGACGATCCCTCCGCCAAAGCCGATCACGGTTTGGATGGTCCCGCCCAGAAGGGCGATCGCAGCGATCAACACCAGGTCCACACACAACATCTCCCGATCGTTTCTCACAGCCGCCGGAGAGCGGCGATTGCTGTTATTATAACAGAAGATAACGATTTGGTAAAGATTTTGTCAAGAAATTGGAGTAAAACAGAATAAAGAGAAAAAACGGCTCTCCCACTGCCCCGGCAGTGGGAGAGCCGTCGTTGCGCGCTGTGATCAGGGACCCGCCGGAGAGCGCGGCGGCTGATCAGGTCTTTTCCTCAAAGGACACGCCGCAATTGCGGCAGTTGATGGTGATCTTCCCCTTCCCTCTGGGGACGCGAAGCTGCTGGCCGCAGTTGGGACACTTGAAGTAGCGGTGCTCCTTGTCCCGGTGGATGGTGCGCCGGAGCTTGAACCAGCGGATGGCGGGGCCCGCCACCGTCATAAACTTTGCGTTTTCCGCCCGCCGGCGGTCGATCCGCCGGGAAAACATGCGGTAGATGCACCATGCCGCCACCAATGTGGACAGCAGGGAGAGGATGGAACTGTGCAGAAGGGAGGAGAGGAGGTAGAGCAGCAGATAAAGGGCAATAAGAAACACGGAGAGCTGGTCCCCGCCATAGCGGCCGTACATCAAACGCTGCATAAAATTCATCGCGGCTCATACTCCTTTCCGCTGAGATATCAATTAGATATCATAGCCTCTCCATGTGTCCCAGTCAAGAAATCAATCGTAAACAAAGTGTGAATTGTACTCTTGCGTCCGGGCGGAAAACCCGGTATACTGAATGAAAACAGAGATCGGAGGACCGGCTATGGCCCGAATCGACAAGGAAAATTATTATTTGGACATCGCAGAGACCGTGCTCAAGCGGGCCACCTGCCTGCGCCGGTGCTACGGCGCCATTATCGTCAAGAACGACGAGATTATCTCCACCGGCTACAACGGCGCGCCCAGAGGGCGCAGGAATTGCACCGACTTGGGCTATTGCACCCGGGACGCCCTCCAGGTGCCCTCGGGGGAGCGGTACGAGCTGTGCCGCAGCGTCCATGCCGAGGCCAACTGTATTATCTCCGCCGCCCGCAGCGCCATTCTGGGCGGCACACTGTATCTGGCGGGCCGGGACAGCAAGACCGGGGAACTGCTGCCCGACGCCACATCCTGCTCCATGTGCCGCAGGCTCATCATCAACGCGGGCATTGACCGGGTGGTGATCCGGCGCACACCCAGCGAGTACACGGTGGTCCACGTGGAGGACTGGATCCGGGAGGACGACAGCCTGCCCCCGGCCCTTGGGTAGGAGGCGGGGCCGCGCTTCGGGTGTCACGCTGCGGCTCGTCCTCACAAAGTCCGCTTTGTTCGCTGCTCCCTACCGGGAAAAGCTCACTCCGCTCATCTGCGCGCCAAGCGCCGCCCCTGCGGGGCGGTTGCGCTCCGAAACGCGCCTGCGGGCGCAACCTTGCGCATCCTCTCCCCACAAAGCCTTGCAGCTTTGCGGGGACCCTTTTAGTGCGCTCTCTGCGACGGCGCGTCTATCCTCCGCGCTTCTTACCATTTCGCCTGCGAATGTTCTTGACAGAAAAGCAAGGCAGTCTTACAATATAAATGGACAAAACTGAAGAACTTTCAGTGGATGTTTTTCACAAAATCGTGTGGGGCGGCGCTGCGCGCCGGGGAAAGCGCGGTACCGCAGGGTCCTGCACGAATCATTTTATGCAAAATGCAGCATGTCAAAAATAAAAAAGAGAAAGTGGAGGTGTTTTCAGAATCTATGGATGTCACGACAGTCATTGTCGGCATTGTCTGCTTCGCAGTTGCGGCAGTTGTATTTTTTGTCCTGGGTAACCAGTACCGGAAGAACGTTGCCGAAAAGGAGATCGGCAGCGCCGAGGAAGAGGCAAAACGCATCATCAACGAGTCCATCAAAAGCGCCGAGAGCAAGAAGCGCGAGGCACTGGTGGAGGCCAAGGAGGAAATCCTGAAGGCCCGCAACGAGTACGAAAAAGAGGTCAAGGAGCGCCGCTCCGACCTCCAGAAGCAGGAGCGCCGTCTCCAGCAGAAGGAGGAGACCCTGGACCGCAAGACCGACAACATCGAGAAGAAAGAGGAGACCCTTTCCCGCAAGCTCGCCGAGCTGGAGGAGGCCCGGGAAGAGGTGAACACCCTCAAAAAGTCCGAGATGGATGTGCTGGAGCGCATCTCCGGCTTCACCGCCGAGGAGGCCAAGAACTACCTCATCGCCCAACTGGAGGCCGACGTCACCCACGAGTCCGCCATGAAGATCAAGGAGATTGAGGCCCACTACAAGGAAGAGGCCGACACCATCGCCCGGGAACTCATCTCGGGGGCCATCCAGCGCTGCGCCGCCGACCATGTGGCCGAGGCCACCGTCTCCGTGGTGCCCCTGCCCAACGATGAGATGAAGGGGCGCATCATCGGCCGCGAGGGCCGCAACATCCGCACACTGGAGACCATGACCGGCGTGGACCTTATCATCGACGACACGCCGGAGGCCATCACGGTCTCCTGCTTCGACCCGGTCCGCCGGGAGATCGCCCGCCTGGCCCTGGAGAAGCTCATCCAGGACGGACGCATCCACCCCACCCGCATCGAGGAGATGGTGGAGAAGGCCAAGCGGGAGGTGGACGCCACCATCAAGGCCGAGGGCGAGCGGGCCGTCTTTGAGACCAACGTCCACGGCCTGCACCCGGAGTTGGTGAAGCTCCTGGGCCGTATGCGCTACCGCACCAGCTACGGACAGAACGTCCTCAACCACTCCATCGAGGTGGCCCATGTGGCCGGTCTGCTGGCCGCCGAGATCGGCGCCAACGTGACCGAGGCCAAGCGGGCCGGCCTGCTCCACGACCTGGGCAAGGCCATCGACCACGAGGTGGAGGGCTCCCATGTGGCCATCGGCGTGGAACTGGCCCGGAAGTACAAGGAGTCGGAGAACATCATCCACGCCATCGAGGCCCACCACAACGATGTGGAGCCCCGGACCGTGGTGGCCTGCCTAGTCCAGGCGGCCGACGCCATCTCCGCCGCCCGGCCCGGTGCCCGGCGGGAGAACCTGGAAAACTATATCAAGAGGCTGGAAAAGCTGGAGGAGGTCACCTCTTCCTTCCCCGGAGTGGAGAAATCCTTTGCGATCCAGGCCGGCCGCGAGGTCCGCATCATGGTCAAGCCCGACCAGGTCTCTGAGGATCAGATGGTCCTGCTGGCCCGGGATATCGCCAAGAAGATCGAAGAGGAGCTGGAGTACCCCGGACAGATCAAGGTCCATGTGCTCCGGGAGACCAAGGTCATCGAGTACGCGAAGTAAAAGCACGGAAAAGGCGCTCCGGACCTCCGGAGCGCCTTCCTTCTGTCCGAGGGAACTTTTTGGAATCTCCCGCCGTCTAAAGGGACAACCACCACGAAAAGGAGAATGTATCATCATGAAGAGATTTCTTTCCGCGGCTGCGGCCGCAGCCCTGGCCCTCTCCCTGAACACGGCGGCCCTGGCCGCCGGCGGCTATGCCGGGAGCATCACCATAAACGGCACGGCGCTGGACACCTCCGGGCTTCCCGCCGCCTCCGCACCGTACACGGCGGTGCCCCTGCGGAGCGTGGCGGAGTCCGATTACGGCTACGCCGCCTGGTATCCCGAGGAGGGCCGCTCCTTCTTCTCGCTGGACGGGAACAGCATCTATGTGGACTGCGCCACCGGGGCCATTGAACTCAACGGGGAGGCCCAGACCGGCATGACGGCGTCCTTCACCCAGGGGGTTACCTTCGTCCCCGTGGAGCTGCTCAATCATCTGGAGGGCTACACCGCCACGGTTCAGGACAGCCGGATCGCCATCGTCACCCCCAACGGGGAGGCCCTGACCAAGCTGGCCCGCCAGATCATCGCCAAGATAGAGCTGGGGGCCTCCAACAAGCCCGCGGAGTCCGAGCTTAAGGAGTACTACGGCCTGGACACCGCCCGCTTTGACGAGGTGGCGGCCTTTTTCCCCATGATGATCAGCGCCGATACCATTGTCATCGGCAAGGTCAAAAGCGGTGAGATGGACGCGGTGAAGAAGGAGCTGGAGGCTGTCCGTGCCCGGACGCAGCAGAGCTTTGAGCAGTACCTCCCCGAGCCCCTGGAGCGGGCCAAGAACGGCCGGGTGGTCACCAGCGGGGACTATGTGATGCTCATCATCTCCGGGGACAACGACACCGCCATCCAGATGTTCCGGGACGGCGTGAAGGGCTGAACACGGAGAAAACAGACAGACGGCGCGCGGACAAGCTCCGCGCGCCGTCTGCAGTTCAGGCAGGCTCTTCGCTGAAGAGGATGCGGAAATAGGGGAGCATCCCCTCCCCGTCCAGGCTGCCGCTCTCCACCCGGTAGGACATGGCCTTGCCAGTGAGACGGAGGGTGATGGTGGTGTCTGTCCCGTCGCTCAAAAAAGCGGTTGTCCTCCCCGATGGAGCCCATGGGGAAGCTGTGGGGGTAGCAGAGGCCGTGCTCACCGATAAAGTCGAAGACCCAGTCGTCGTTTCCGGCGGCCTCGGCGGGGTCTCCGGTCTCCAATACCGTGTTCTCCAGGCGGAGGACCAGGGCATCGGCGCCGGAGTCGTAGGAGACCGAGGTGTGGGGGATGCGGATATCGGCCTCCAGGAAGGACTGGATGTCGGGACCACTGCCCAGGGGGACCAGGGAGACGGAGAGATCGTTGAGTCCCACCCGGGCGTCAAAGACCGCCAGGGGGCAGTTCGTGCCGGGGGACATACCGAAGGAGACCTGGGCCTCCCGGTCGTTCCAGGCGCCTGGGAGCTGGGCGCCGACGGGGGCGGCATCCGGGCTGGCGGACTCCGTGGGGGTGGGGACCGGGGGGGGCTCCGGCGTGATCTCGGGAGCGGGCTCCGACGCCGATGGAGATGGGGACGGCGTGGGGGAAACGGACGGTGTGGGGGCCGGCGTAGGGGAAGCGTGGGTGATGGGCTTGTCCCCGGAGCAGGCGGAGAGGGAAAATGCCAGCGCCAGGGCACAGCAGAGGGCGCACAGTCGACAATTCATCGGAAGATCCTCCTTTTTACGGCACCAGTATACCGTATGGGAGGCAAAAAATCAAACCTCCTCTTCGCCCTCTTCCACGGCGGCCAGAAAACGCGTCTCGGCGTTCTGCCGGACGATCTCCAGGATATCGATGATGCGGGACAAGTCGCTGAACAGGGCGTAATACAGTTTTTCATAGTCGGGCATAATTCATTCCTCCGATTAATTAAAATAAATTATATCAGTATAATTGACTTTGGTTCCAATAATATATTGTTATACTCAAAAAATCAAGTGTGGTTGAAGATATGATGATATATTTTGGAACAAAACTGAAACAGCTCAGAGAGGAGCGCGGCCTGACACAAAAAGAGCTGGCCAAAGGGATGGAGCTTTCTCCCTCTATGATCAGTATGTATGAGGGCGGAGGTTCTTACCCATCTGTGGAGATTTTGATCCGGCTGTCGCATTACTTCCGGGTCTCCACAGACTACCTGCTGGGCGTCAGCGACAGCAATGGCTATGATTTCTCCGGACTGACAGACGAGCAGGCCGTCTTAGTGAATGAACTGATTCGTCAATTCGAGCAGGCCAACGCGCGGAAGTGAGGGCGAGAGCCCTCACTTTTTTCCTGCGGAAACAGGTCTCGCTTTTTGGCCGGAAATCGCATATAATAAAAGTTACTGCATTTGGGGAGGGACGGATATGATACTCAACGTACTGACCGTGGGCGATGTGGTGGGCGAGCAGGGACTGGACTTTTTGACGCGCCATCTTCGCGCCCTGCAAAAGCTCCACGACATCCATTTTACCGTGGTCAACGGGGAAAACGCCTCCGGCGTGGGCATCCTGCCCCGGCAGGCCAGGGCCATTTACGACGCCGGGGCCGACGTGGTAACCCTGGGGAACCACACCTGGAACCGCATCCAGATCAAGGACCTCCTCCCGGAGGCGCCCTGGCTCCTCCGTCCCGCCAATTACACCAGCCGGGTCCCCGGCCGGGGGCTGGGGATCTACGACGGCCCCAGGGGGCTGCGCATTGCGGTGATGAACCTCATCGGGCGGTGCGAGATGGACTCCAATTTTGACAACCCTTTTACCGTGGCGGACCGGCTGCTCCACGGTCTGGACGCGGATGTCTGTCTGGTGGACTTCCACGCCGAGGCCACCAGCGAGAAGGGCGCCATGGGGTTCTATCTGGACGGGCGGGTCCAGGCGGTGTGGGGCACCCACACCCATGTGCCCACTGCCGACGCCAAGGTGCTCCCCAGAGGGACGGGCTTTCTCACCGACCTGGGTATGACCGGGCCCGCCCAGTCCGTGCTGGGGATGCGCCCGGAACAGGCCGTCAACCGTTTCCTGGGCGGGCTCCCCATGCGCTTTGAGCCCGCGCCCGGCCCCTGTAAGCTGGAGAGCGCCGTCTTTTCCATCGACACCGACCGGCGCCGCTGCGTCGGCGTGGAGCGGGTGGACGTCGGGGAGTAAAGCGCCGTTTTCCCGCCACGATCCCTTGAAAGGAGCCTTTTCATGCTGCACATCCTCCATGCCGCCGATCTCCATCTGGACGCCCCCTTTGCCTCCCTCCCCGCCCACAAGGCCGCGGAGCGGCGGGCGGAGCAGCGGGACCTCATCGGGCGGCTCGCCGATCTTGCCAGAACCCGGGGGGCCGATCTGGTCCTTCTCTCCGGGGACCTGTTCGACAGCGCCGACACCTATGCCGAGACCACCCAGGCCCTGGCCAGAGCTCTGGGCCAGACCGGCTGCCCGGTGTTCATCGCGCCGGGGAACCACGACTATTTCACCCTCCGCTCCCCCTATTCCGCCCTGCACTGGCCGGAAAACGTACATATTTTTCGCTCCGCCGCGCTGGAGGCAGTGGAGCTTCCCGACCTGGGCTGCGCCGTCCACGGCGCGGCTTTCACCGCGCCGGCCCGGGAGGACTCCCCCCTCTCCGGCTTTGCCGCCCCGGGGGACGGTCTGATCCACCTGGGGGTCCTCCACGGGGAGGTGGACGGGAAGGGGCGCTACGGCCCCATCCCCAGGGCGGATATCGCCGCCTCGGGCCTTGCCTATCTGGCGCTGGGTCATGTCCACGCCGGGTCCGGCCTCCAGTGGGAGGGCGGCACCGCCTGGGCGTATCCCGGCTGTCCGGAGGGCCGGGGCTTTGACGAGCTGGGAGAGAAGGGCGGCCTGTGGGTGACGCTGGACGACGGGGCGATCTCGGTCGAGTTCGTCCCCCTGGCCAGACGGCGCTACCGCATCGTGGAGGCCGACGTCTCCCGGGCCGAGCGCCCGGAGGACGCCCTCTTAGCGGCTCTGCCGGAAGATGCCGGTGCCGATATCCTCCGGGTCCTTCTCACCGGGGAGAGCGGTGTGGAGGGGCTGGACCTGGCCCCTCTGGCCCGCCTGCTGGAGGGGAGATGCTACAGCGCCGACCTCCGGGATATGACCCGGGTCCGCCGGGACCTGTGGAGCCGGGCGGAGGAAGACACCCTCACCGGGCTCTTCCTCCGCAGGATGCGGGAGCGCCTGGCCGCCGCGGGGGACGGAGACGAGCGGGCCGCTCTGGAGCGGGCCGTCCGCTTCGGCCTGGCGGCGCTGGAGCACGGGGAGGAGCCGATGGCATGAAGATCAAGAGAATGACCGCCACCTTCGGCGCGCTGGAGGGGGCGACCCTGAATCTGGAGGAGGGGCTCAACCTGCTCCAGCTCCCCAACGAGGGGGGCAAGTCCACCTGGTGCGCTTTCCTGCGGGCCATGTTTTACGGGATCCCCACCCGGGAGCGGGACACCAGGACCACCCTGGCCGAAAAGAACCGCTATCAGCCCTGGTCCGGCTCCCCCATGGCGGGGGAGATGCTCCTCACCTGGGGGGGACGGGACCTGATCCTGCGCCGGTTCGCCAAAGGGGCCTCCCCCTTCGGCGGCTTTCAGGCGGTATACGCCGACACGGGTGAGACCGTCCCCGGCCTCACCGGGGAGAACTGCGGCGAGCGGCTGCTGGGGGTGGGCCGGGAGGTCTATCAGCGCAGCGCCTTCGTGGGGCAGTCCGGCGTGCCCATCGACGCCGATCCTGACCTGGAGAAGCGGATCGCCGCCCTAGTCTCCTCCGGGGAGGAGGACGTGTCCTACTCCCAGACGGAAAAGACCCTCCGAAGCTGGCTCAACCGCCGGAAGCACAACAAGACCGGCCTCATCCCCCGCCTGGAGGAGGAGGCGTCGGCCCTGACGGAGCGGCTGGCCCAGGCCCGGCAGGCCGCCCGCCGGGCGGCGGAGGCCCAGGCGCAGATCGGGGCGCTGACGCGGCAGAAGGCGGAGCTGGAGGCGGAGTCCGCCGCCCAGCAGGCCCGGCGGGACTGGGCCCAGGCCGAGCAGTACCGCGCCGCTGTCCGGGAGCTGGAGAAGGCCCGGGCAGAGCTGGACAGCCTGGAGGGGGAGACCCTCCCAGACAAGGAAGCCCTGCGGGAGGCTCAGGGGGAGCTGGCTTACCTCAATGTGCTCGCCGCCAGTCTGAAGGAGGCCAAAAATCAGGTGGAGCCCGCCCGACAGGCGGTGGAGGCGGCGGAATCCGCCGCCGTGGACCCCATGTTTCCGGACATGGACCCGGATCAGGCATGGCGGCGGGCCGGGGAGGACGCCCAGCGGGCCCGGGCGCTGGAGAAGCGGGCCGGGACGGGCCTTCGCGCCGTCGGGATACTGTTTCTCGCGGCGGCCGCCGTTTCGGCGGTGATCGGGGCCCTCTCCGGGCGAAATCTTGCCTTTTTTGTCTCGGCGGCGCTGGAGGCGCTGGCCGGCGTGCAGTCGCTGCTGTCCGCTGGGCGGGCGGAGAAGAGGCGGGTGAAGGCCCGCGAGGAGATACTCTCCCGCTACGGCGCGGCGTTCCCCGACGACATTCTGGCGCGGGCCAATGCCTACCGGGACAAGTGGACGGCGGCGGAGGAGGCCCGGCGGGGGGCCGAGGCGGTGGAGCGCTCCATCCGGGACCTGGAGGGGCAGCGGCGGGCGCTGTGGGACAAGCTCCTCTCCTTTGTCCGGACCTTCGCTCCCGAGGCAAACGACCCCTTTGGCGCGTCCGCCGCCCTGTCCCGGGCCCTGGGGCGGGAGGAGCGGCTCTCCGCCGCCAGAGTGAAGGCCCAGGCGGCCCAGAGGCTGGTGGACTCCCTGCCCGCCCCGGCCGGGGCGGGGCCGGGCACGCCGCCCCCGCCCACGGAGCGTAACCCCCAGCAGACCGCCGCCGCTTTGGCGGCAGTGGGCGGGGAGATCTCCCGGCTGCAGGGCGAGCTCTCCCATGCCGAGGGACAGAGAACGGCCCTGGGGGACCCGGCGGAGCTGGAACACGGCCTGGAGGAGGCGGAGGAGGCGCTTACGCGGCGGCGGGGCGAGTACCGCGCCCTGGAGCTGGCGCTGGAGGTCCTCTCCCAGGCCAACGGAGAGCTCCAGGCCCGGTTCTCACCGGCGCTCAACCGTCGGGCGGGACAGCTCTTCTCCGCCCTCACCGGCGGAAAATATGAGGAGCTCACCCTCACCCGTGAATTCGAGGCGGCGGCCCGGGAGGCCGGCGGTGTGCTGCCCCGGCGGACCGTCAGCCTGTCCCGGGGCACGGTGGACCAGCTCTATCTGGCGGTGCGTCTGGCGGTGTGCGAGCTGGCCCTCCCGGCGGAGGAGCCCGCCCCACTGGTGCTGGACGACGCCCTCAGCGACTTTGACGACGCCCGTATGGCCCTGGCTCTGGAGTGCCTGGAGCAGTATGCCGGGGAGCGCCAGATCCTGCTCTTCACCTGCCATGGCCGGGAGCGGGCCTGGCAGGCGGGGCGGGGATAGAAAAAGGCCCCCATTCCTTTGGAATGGGGGCCGGGGTGACGGAAGAGTCCCCGTTTTGCCCGACTGAGGGAAGGGGTCAGGGACACGGGGTCTGGTAGGCGATGCGGGGGCTGCCGTCCTCCACATAGATGACGCCGCAGCGCCGGAAGCCCGCCCCCTCGATGAGGCGCTGCATGGTGTGGTTGTCGTGGTGGGTGTCGATGCGCAGATTGGCGCACCGCGCCCGACAGAAGGCCGCGCACCGGCGGAACACCCCGGGCATCCGTCCGTCGCTGGCCACCCGGTGGATCACGCCGTAGGGCGCGTCGCTGAGCCAGGAGCCCCCCTCGATGCGGGCGTAGGTGGGATCGTCGCCCGGGAGAAAGGCAAAGGCGCCGTGGACCGCGCCGCGCTCATCCGTGTCCACGTAGAGCCGCCCCCGGCGGATATCTTCCTCCAGCAGAGCGGGAGAGGGATAGTCGTCTCCCCACTGGCTGGGGTTTCCGTGCAGACACATATAGGCGCGGGCGGAGGCGTACACTGCCAGCAGGGCGTCCAGATCCCCCGGTTCGGCGGGCCGTATCATGGCGCTCGACTCCTTCCCTCGTTCCATGCCCTTGGGTATCAGGGGCAGCTTTGACAGAGAATATCATAACACAAGCCGCCCCGCCGGGCAAGCGGGAGCCGGCTTGCAATCCAGGCACAAAAAGGGTATAATACCCTCACCTGTTTTCGATTGGGAGGGAAACCCCGTGTTTGAAGAAGAACATCTCGAGCCCCAGGAGAGCGGCGAAGAGGAGAGCAGGCTCTCCGACCGGGACGCGCTGAAGGTGGATCTCTACTTCTGGCTCCAGGCGCTGGTGATGGCCCTGGTGGGCCTCATTCTCGTCTTTACCTTCATCGGGCGCATCATCGGCGTGGACGGCTCGTCCATGATGCCCACCCTGCACGACCACGATATGCTGCTCCTGCAGTCCATCGGCTATACGCCGGAGTCGGGCGACGTGGTGGTGCTGAGCAAGAAGTCCTTCCGGGAGGGCCAGCCCATCGTCAAGCGGGTCATCGCCGTGGGGGGGCAGACCGTGGACATCGACTACGAGAGCAACACCGTCTATGTGGACGGGGTGGTCCTGGATGAGCCGTATATTCTGGAGCCCATGCGGGAGCTCCCCTCCAATTTCGCCACCCATGTGGTGGTGCCGGAGGGCTCTATTTTCGTTATGGGCGACAACCGCAACAATTCCACCGACGGCCGCAGCCCTGAGCTCGGCGTGGTGGACGAGCGGTGCGTGCTGGGCCGCGCCCTGTTCGTGCTGCTCCCCTTCCAGGACATCGGCCCGGTGGAGTCCATCTCCCGCCCGGCCTGAGCCCAAGGTTCCGTCCAAGCGTTCCCGTGAGAAAAAAGCACCGCGGCCAATCCGATTGGCCGCGGTGCTTTTTCAGTCTGACGAAAAACCTGTTGTTAGGAATCGCCTGTGGTCTGAGGCTGGGGTGTCCGATGAGGCGGGCCCTCCTCCCGTCAGAGGTCCTTTTCCCGGTAGATGCGCAGAGAGAGAAAATAGGAGGGGACCAGCGCCACCAGTCCCACCAGGGGAGCGGCGGCCAGCAGGGTGAGAAGGATGGAGGCGCCCAGCCCCGCCTCGGAGAGGACCATCGCGCCGCCCACGGTCCCGCCTGTCAGGACGGCCACCACTAGGACCAGGTAGAGCCGGCCCCTCTGGGAGCCGAAGCGGAAGAGGAGGGGCAGCAGTATGGCGGTCATGAGGATACCGAAGCCGGCGGGGGCCACGGCGCTGAGCTCGGCCTCCAGCAGGGTGGCCGTGCCCGCCCGGCCCAGGAAGAAGAGCAGCGCCTGAAGCAGGGCGGCCAGCGCCAGGGCGGCCAGACTCACCAGAAGCGTGAAGAGGTATTTGGCCCGGACCACACCCGGCCGGCCCGCGGGCAGAGAGACGGCATATTTGTCCCACTTGGCCTGCTCGTCATAGGAGAAGGTGTTTGCCGGGATCATGACGCACATAAGCACCAGGAAGGTGCAAAGAAAGGTGCCGTCGTAGACCCCCGTCAGGGAGATAAGGAAAAAAACGCCCAGGATAAAGGCGTAGCTCCTGGCCAGGGTCCTCATGAGATAGAAGTCCTTTTGCAGCAGTCCTTTCACGCCTCGTCCCCCCTTACTGTGAATACCATGATGTCCTCCAGCGTTACCGGGTCCACCGTGAGCGCCGGATACTGCCTCCGGAAGGCACGGCGGTCCCGCACCAGGGCCTCGCAGCCGAACTGGCCTGTCCGGGCCCCAACCAGCAGCGCCGGGTCCACGCCCTGGAGGTCCGAGCGGGCGCAGGCCAGCCGCCCATAGGACTCCAGCAGCTCGTCCTTGGCCCCCTGCACCGCCACCCGTCCCCTGTGGAGGTAGGTCACATAGTCCGCGGCCTTCTCCAGGTCGCTGGTGATATGGCTGGAGAGGAGAATGGCGCGCCCCTCATCCTGGATGAAGTCCAGGAACTCGTCCAGCAGCTCGTTGCGCACCACCGGGTCCAGCCCCGAGGTGGGCTCATCCAGGAGGAGGAGACGGGGGTGGTGGGACAGGGCGGTGGCGATGGAGAGCTTCATCCGCATCCCCTTGGAAAAGTCCTTGATCTTTTTGTCCCGGGGCAGCCCAAACTTGTCCAGATAGCCGTCAAAACAGCGCTGGTCCCAGTTCCGGTAGGCGCCGGAGAGGATACGCCCCACCTGGGGGGCCTTCAGCGGGTCGTGGAAGCTGGCCTCGTCCAGCACCACGCCGATGTCCTCCTTAAAGTCCGGCTCTGCCTCCGATACCGCCCGGCCAAAGACCTTGACCGTGCCGCCGTCCGGGCGGATCAGATTTAAAATGGCCCGCAGCGTGGTGGACTTTCCCGCCCCGTTTTCCCCGATGAGGCCCACGATGGCCCCACAGGGCACCGTCAGGTCCACCCGGTCCAGCCGGAAGTCCCCGTATTCCTTGCACAGGCCCCTTACTTCAATGGCGTTTGTCATGTCAGTCGTCTCCATATAAAATCGTGAGCGCATCGGCCAGCTCCGGAAGGGTGACGCCGCCCCCTTTGGCGATCTGTACCGCCTGGGAGAGGTGCTCCTCCACCCGCCGGAGGCAGTCCTCCCGGACCAGCTCCAGGTCTCTGGGCGCCACAAAGCAGCCCTTGCCGGGCACGGTGGTGAGAAACCCCTCCCGCTCCAGCTCCTCATAGGCCCGCTTGGTGGTAATGACCGAAATGCGCAGCTCCTTGGCCAGCAGCCGCATGGAGGGAAGGGCCTCCCCCTCGCGCAGCTCTCCCCGCAGGATGAGGCCCTTCATCTGCTGGGTGATCTGCTCGTAGATCGGCACGCCGGCGCTGTTGCTGATGATGATGTCCATACGTCACCTCGAGATGCTATACTGTATATATCCAGCATATACAGTATAGACGCAATGCCCCTCTCTTGTCAATAGGGAAGGGAAAAATATTTCAAGCAAAAAAGGAAGAGGGCTGGAAGGGCACATGTTGGTAAAACGGGGCCCGGGAATGCCGCTGCGGCATTCCCGGGCCCCGTTTCCCAGTTCCCTACTCCCATGGACTCAGTGTTGAAGCAAAAAATACAGCCTCTGCTTGAGATCTACCCGGTCCAGGACCCCGGCCAGCGCCAGGAAGAGGACGGCGCTGCCCACGGCCTGCACCAGATTGCCGGTGACCGACATCAGAAAGGCGGCCCAACCGCCGAATAGGAGGCCCTCGGCCAGATAATAGCCCACCACGGTGATGGCGCCGGCGAGAAGGGTGGCGGCGGCGTTCCGGCGGGTGAGCAGCCGCTCTCCCCGGCTGGAGAAGGGGAGGACCACCAGGGACTTGATGACGACGGTGGCGGGCATCCACATGGGCGCGGTGAGCAGGTCGGCAAGACCGGCCCCCACCACGGCGGCCCCAACGGCGTAGGGCGCGGGCAGCAGGGCGGCGGAGAGATAGATCAGCGCGTCGCCGAAGTGGACATAGCCGCCCGTGGCCCCGATGGGCACATGGAAGAGAAAGGCGGTCATGATGGTGATGGCGGCGGCCAGAATGGCGGCGGTGACCAGAGATTGCAGCTTGGTTTGGGCGCGCATGGCAAGGACCTCCTTGGAAACTTCTGCATCCAGAATACCACAAACTGAGCTGATTAAAATATCCAGTTTTTATGTATTTTATAAGGTCAGATTTGGCCGGAGGGTCCGGGAGCTGAAAAAAGGGCCGTGTCCCGTCAGAAAGACGGGGCACGGCCCTTTGACCTGTGCGGGGAAAGCTTACTTGTGGTCCACGGAGCTCATATAGGTAATGAGGTCCACCACCTTGTTGGAATAGCCCCACTCGTTGTCGTACCAGGACACGACCTTCACAAAGGTGTCGGTGAGGGCGATACCGGCCTTGGCGTCGAAGATGGAAGTGCGGGGGTCGGAGATGAAGTCGGAGGAGACCACGTCCTCGTCGGTGTAGCCCAGCACGCCGGCCAGCTCGCCTTCGGAGGCGGCCTTCATGGCGGCGCAGATCTCATCGTACTTGGCGGGCTTGGCCAGGTTCACGGTGAGGTCCACCACGGACACGTCCAGGGTGGGCACACGCATAGACATACCGGTGAGCTTGCCGTTGAGGGCGGGGATGACCTTGCCCACGGCCTTGGCAGCACCGGTGCTGGAGGGGATGATGTTATAGGTGGCCGCGCGCCCGCCGCGCCAGTCCTTCTTGGAGGGACCGTCCACGGTCTTCTGGGTGGCAGTGACGGAATGCACGGTGGTCATCAGGCCGTCCTGGATGCCGAAGGCGTCGTTGAGGACCTTGGCGATGGGGGCCAGGCAGTTGGTGGTGCAGGAGGCGTTGGACACAAAGGTCATGCTGGGATCATAGGTTGTATTGTTGACGCCCATGACGAACATGGGGGTGTCATCCTTGGAAGGAGCGGACATAACGACCTTCTTGGCGCCGGCGTCGATGTGTCCCTGGGCCTTCTCCTTGGTGAGGAAGAGACCGGTGGACTCCACCACGTACTCCGCGCCGATCTCGCCCCAGGGGATCTCGGAGGGGCTCATCTTGGCGTAGACCATCACCTTGTGGCCATTGACGGTAATGCTGTCCTCATCATACTCGATGGTGCCGTCGAACTTGCCGTGGATGGTGTCGTACCGGAGCATGTAGGCCATATAGTCGGGGGTCATACCGGGGTCGTTGATGCCGACAAACTCCACGTCAGGGCGGCTGAGGCCCGCGCGGAATACCAGGCGGCCGATTCTGCCGAAGCCGTTGATACCGATCTTGATGCTCATAAGCTCATACTCTCCTTTGAAAATCATATGGGACCTCGTTTACGGCCATTATTATAATGCACCATCAAAAAAATATCAAGAGCCTGTGAAAAGAAAATTCCATGGCTTTCGATAGTAAGTTTGTAAGGCGCGTAAAATTCGACAAATTTCGACATTTTCTCTTGTAGGGGGGCCCAATATTTGGTACACTTAAAGCAATTATAGTTTGAGCCCTCTGCGCATGCTAGTAGCGAAGACCATTGAGGAGGCATTTTTTTGTCAACCATGGAATTGGACCCGGCACAGCTTTTCGACGGCTTTCCGGAGCCGGTGCTGCTGCTGGAGGAGGGGACGGTACGGTATCGGAACCCGGCGGCGGGGAGGGTGTTCCCGGGCCTGCGGGAGGGGGACCGCGCGCCGGAAGAGCTCGCGGTTCCGACAGACGCAGAATTCCCCATCGTGTGCACCGGGCGCGTGGGCGCAAGGAGCTTCCGCATGAGCGTCCAGGACGTGGGGCGGGGGGGGCTCCTGGCCGTGCTGCATCCGGAGCATGAGGCGGTCGCCGGACCGGGGCTGGAAAAGCTGGCCCTGCGGCTGCGGCAGGAGACGGCCGGTCTGGCGGCCTCCCTCCAGCGGCTGGAACCCGCCGGCGGAGAGAGCGACCAGAAGAAACGAGAAAAATATCTGGCGGCTGCCAATCAGGGACTTTACCGCCTGCTGCGGCTGGCCGACCACCTGGAGTTCGCCGACGCCCGGGACCAGGACCTCTATCGGCCCGCTCCGCTGGACATGGCGGGGTTCTGCCGGGAGCTGTTCCGGGAGGTGGAGAGCGTGTGCGCTATGTCGGGGTACCGTTTTTCCTATGAGACGGAGCTCGTCACCCTCCTCACCGTGGGGGACGAGGCCCTGCTGCGGCGGCTGGTGCTCAGCCTGGTCTCCAACGCCATGAAGGCGGCGGGGGACGGGGGCGCGCTGGGGGCGCGGCTGGCCAAGCGCAGGGGCCGGGCGGTGCTCACGGTATGGGACCGGGGGAAGGGGTTGGAGGCGGAAGATCTGGCCCGGCTGTTCGGCGGGGAGGCGCGCGGCGTCTCCATGGACCCTGGAGAGGGCCTGGGCCTGGGGCTGGAGGCGGTGCGGCGCATCGCGCGGCTCCACGGGGGCTTCCTCATGATGGAGGGGCGGCCCGAGGAGGGCCTGCGAGCGGTGGTGTCCCTGCCCGTGCAGCCTCCGGAGGCGGGGGTTGGACTGCGCTCCCCGGCGGGGGAGTACGCCGGGGGCTTCTCACCGGTGCTGGTGGAGCTCTCCGACGTGCTGTCCGCCCGGGTGTTCGCCCCGGAGGACGTGAATTGAAACACCGCCCGCCCGGCCCAGGCCGGACGGGCGGTTTCTGTATGGAAGGGGGTCTCTCCGGCGGTCTGCGGGCCGCGCGGCGTGCGCGGGTCGGTTTTGGGGGACAAATGAGAGCAGCCGTCCCAAGTTTGCAAAAAATTCAAAACTTGTCCATATTTCGTACAAGAAATAAAAAGATAATAGAGGGCGAAACAGAACAAAAGACCGCGGAAAGGAAGAGTTACCATGGTAACCCATACGGAAGACCCGCAGAAGCCCAGCAAAAAACCACTGATCTACTACTATATCCTGGCGATGATTGTCCTGCTGCTGCTCAACGCGCTGCTGTTTCCCTCCCTCCTCCAGAAGCAGGTGGTGGAGGTGCCCTATAACCAGTTCCTGGACATGGTGGACGAAGGCAAGGTGAAGGAGGTGGCCCTGGACGACGCCGACGGCCAGCTTGTGTTCGTCGCCGAAGGGGAAAACGGCAGGGAAGGCTACTACAAGACCGGCATCTGGCCGGACGACGGCCAGCGGCTCCTCCAGCAGCTCCGGGAGTCCGAGCCGGCGATCCAGTTTGAGGCCGAGATTCCCACACAGGCCAGCCCCATCATGACCTTCCTGGTGAGCTGGGTGCTGCCCATCGTGTTCTTTATTTTCATCGGGGAGCTGCTTCCCCGCCAGATGACGAAGCGGATGGGCGGCGGCCTGCCCGGCAACGCCATGACCTTCGGCAAATCGGGGGCCAAGATCTACGCCGAAACCGAGACCGGGGTCACATTCGCCGATGTGGCCGGCGAGGAGGAGGCCAAGGAGGCCCTTACCGAGATCGTGGACTTCCTCCACAACCCGAAAAAATACGCCCAGATCGGGGCCAAGCTGCCCAAGGGTGCGCTGCTGGTGGGACCTCCGGGCACCGGCAAGACCCTGCTGGCCAAGGCTGTGGCCGGCGAGGCCAAGGTGCCCTTCTTCTCCATCTCTGGTTCGGAGTTCGTGGAGATGTTCGTGGGCATGGGTGCGGCTAAGGTCCGGGACCTCTTCAAACAGGCCCAGGAGAAGGCCCCCTGCATCGTCTTTATCGACGAGATCGACACCATCGGCAAAAAGCGGGACGGCTCCGGCATGGGCGGCAATGACGAGCGGGAGCAGACCCTCAACCAGCTCCTCACCGAGATGGACGGCTTTGACGGCCGGAAGGGCGTGGTCATCCTGGCGGCTACCAACCGGCCCGACACCCTGGACCCCGCCCTGCTGCGCCCCGGGCGCTTTGACCGCCGGGTGCCGGTGGAGCTACCCGACCTCCAGGGCCGGGCAGCCATCCTGAAGGTCCACGCCAAGGACGTGCGTATGGCCGAGGACGTGGACTTCCTGGCCATTGCCCGGGCCACCTCGGGCGCCTCCGGGGCGGAGCTTGCCAACATCATCAACGAGGGAGCCCTCCGGGCGGTGCGTATGGGCCGGGGCCTGGTGACACAGGAGGACCTGGAGGAGAGCGTGGAGACCGTCATCGCCGGAGCCCAGAGGAAGAGCGCCGTCATCTCCCCCGAGGAGAAGCGCATCGTGGCCTACCACGAGACCGGCCATGCCCTGGTGGCCGCCCTCCAGAGCCACTCCGCACCCGTGACCAAGATCACCATCGTGCCCCGGACCTCCGGCGCCTTGGGCTACACCATGCAGGTGGATCAGGGGGAGCGCAACCTCATGAGCCGCACCGAGCTGCTGAACAAGATCGCCACCCTCACCGGCGGCCGGGCGGCCGAAGAGCTGATCTTCGGCGCGGACAATATGACCACCGGCGCCTCCAACGACATCGAGCAGGCCACCAAGCTGGCCCGGGCCATGATCACCCGGTACGGCATGACCGAAGAGTTTGATATGGTGGCGCTGGAGGCGGTGCAGAACCGCTATCTGGGCGGGGACACCGCCCTGGCCTGCTCCGCCGAGACCGCCGCCCGCATCGACGCCAAGGTGGTGGAGACCGTCCGCAGCGCCCACCAGAAGGCCGCGGACATTCTGAAGGCCAACGAGTCCAAGCTCCATGCGCTGGCCAAGTACCTGCTGGAGCAGGAGACCATCACAGGCGAAGAGTTTATGCAGGTTCTGGAGCGGAGCTGAATCCGCGGTATAGAGAGCAGAAAGCTGCCCGCGCGCCCTCAATGGGGCGCGCGGGCAGCTTTGTTCTCAGAAAAAGGGAAAGACGGCTCAGTGCCGGAGGACGCGGACCCGCAGCACGCCGGAGATGGCGCGGATCTCGTCGGCCACCGCGTCGCCCACCCGGGCGCTTACGTCCACGATGGTGTAGGCATAATTGCCCTTGGATTTGTTGGTCATGTTCTCCACGTTCACGTTCTCTCTGGAGAGGGCGGCGGTGATGGAGGCCAGCATGTTGGGGACGTTCCGGTGGATGATGCACAGCCGGGTCTCGCCGGACCAGTCCTGCTCCAGGGTAGGCAGGTTGACGGAGTTGCGGATGTTGCCGGTCTCCAGATAGTCCCGGAGCTGCTGGGCCGCCATCAGGGCGCAGTTCTCCTCGCTCTCGGGGCTGGAGGCACCCAGATGGGGGATGGGGACCACGTTCTTCACCAGCGTGAGGGCGTTGTCGGGGAAGTCGGTGACATACCGGGCCACCTTGCCGCTCTTCAGGGCGGCGATCATGTCCTCGTCCGCCACCAGGCCGCCCCGGGCCAGGTTGATAACGCGCACGCCGGTCTTCATCTGGTCGAAGGCGGCGGCGTTGAGCATCCCCTTGGTGTCGGCCGTCTGGGGCACGTGGATGGTGATGTAATCGCAGTTTTTATAGATGGCGGTCAGATCGGTGACATGGTGGACCAGACGGGAGAGGGACAGGGCGGCGTCCACGGAGAGGAAGGGGTCGTAGCCGTAGACGGTCATCCCCAGCTTGGTGGCGATGTTGGCCACCTGCACCCCGATGGCGCCCAGGCCGATGACCCCCAGATTCTTGCCGGAGATCTCGGGGCCCACGAACTGGCTCTTACCCTTTTCCACCACCTTGGCCACGTCCTCGCCGGCCCGGGCCTGGGCCTTCACCCATTCCACGCCCCCCACCACGTCCCGGGAGGCCAGCATCAGGGCGCACACCGCCAGCTCCTTGACCGCGTTGGCGTTGGCGCCGGGGGTGTTGAAGACCACGATGCCGCTTTCAGAGCAGCGGTCCACGGGGATGTTGTTGGTGCCCGCCCCGGCCCGGGCAATGGCCCGGAGGGCGGGGGGAAAGACGTATTCCTGCATGTCGGCGGAGCGGACCAGAACGCCGTCCTCGTTCTCCACGCCGTCGGAGACGGTGAAGCGGGAGGCGTCCAGCACAGAGAGGCCGGTGGGGCTGATTTGATTCAAAGTTTTGATACGGAACATCCTTGTACCCTCCCTGATCTTCAGTTGTTTTTGTCAAACGCGCGGATGAAGTCGCAGAGCTTCTCCACGCCCTCCACGGGCATGGCGTTGTAGATGGAGGCGCGCATGCCGCCTACGCTGCGGTGGCCCTTCAGGTTGGTAAAGCCCGCGTCCACCGGCTCCTTGACGAATTTGGCGTCCAGCTCCTCGCTGGCGGTGCGGAACACCACGTTCATATCCGAGCGGGAGTCCTTCTCCACCGCGCAGGTGAAGAGGCGGGAGGCGTCGATGGTGTCATAGAGCATCCGGGCCTTGCTGTGCTTGATGGCCTCCATGCCCTCGACGCCGCCCTTTTCCTCCAGCCAGTCCAGCACCAGGCCCAGCATATAGATGCACCAGCAGGGGGGCGTATTGTACATGGAATCCTTGTCGATCATGGTCTTGTAGCTGAGCATCAGCGGGGTATAGGGGAGCTCGCGGCCCGCCAGCTCTTTCTTGACGATGACCACGGTGAGGCCCGCGGGGGCCATGTTCTTCTGGGCGCCGGCGAAGATGACGCCGTACTTGCTCACATCCACCGGGCGGGAGAGGATGTCGGAAGACATGTCGCACACGATGGGCACGCGCCCGGTGTCGGGCACGTACTGCCACTCGGTGCCGTAGATGGTATTGTTGGCGCAGTAATAGAAATAAGACGCCTCGGGGTCCAGCTCGAGCTGATCCTGGGCGGGGATGTACGTGTGGTTCCTGTCCTCCGAGGAGGCCGCCAGGTGGATGGCGCCGTATTTCTTCGCCTCTTTATAGGCGATGTTGGAGAAATTGCCGGTCACGGCGTAGTCCGCCTTGCCGGTGGCGCCGATGAGGTTCATGGGCGCGGCGGCGAACTGGGTGGACGCGCCGCCCTGGAGGAAGAGGATATGATACCCGTCCGGGACGTGGAACAGGCGGCGGAACTTGGCCTGGGTGTCGTCGAAGATCTTCTGGAACACTTTAGATCGGTGACTCATCTCCATGACTGACATGCCAGAGCCCTCGTAGTTGGTGATCTCTGAGCCCGCACGCTCCAGAACTTCCAGCGGGAGCATGGAGGGACCGGCGGAAAAGTTGTACACGCGCTCTTTACCCATGGTTGATAAGCCTCCTTAACAATTTGGAGGGACCAATTTGCCCGATTTTGGGGGAAACTGGCGCCTCTTTGTACCAGTTCCGCGATGATTTTAATCGCTTTACTGAATTAAAGTTTATTATATACATGCCGAGGACAGGTGTCAATGAGAGGGAGACACAAAAAATAAAAGCGGGGGACGGGCGTTCTTTGTATAGTATACCGTCCCGGGGCGGAGTGGGGAGAGGAGGGGCGCTCCTCCCCGGCGCCCGTCCGGGGAGGAGAAAAAAGTCTTTCCCAACCGGCGGCGCTTGTGATAAAATAACAGACGAAGTAAAGCGCCCTCCGCCGGGGACCGGGGCGGGCGCCGAAAGGGGAAACGTCTATGTATCTGTACGAGATCAAGGAGGCGTTGAACGCGCGGGTCCTCTCGGGGGAGGAGCATCTGGACCGGGAGGTGAAATCCGCCTGCGCCAGCGATTTTATGAGCGACGTGCTGGCTTATGTCAAGGACCAGAGCCTGCTCATCACCGGTATGGTCAACCCCCAGGTGGTGCGTACGGCGGAGATGATGGATATGAAGTGCATCATTTTCGTCCGGGGCAAGGTGCCCGGAGAGGACATCCTGGAGCTGGCCCGGGAGCGGGACATCGTGGTCATGAGCTCCGCCATCCGTATGTTCATCGCCTGCGGCCTGCTCTACAGCAGGGGACTGGAAGGCTGAGGGCATGGGGGACCTGAAGCTGACCTATCAGGTGGACGGCGGCGATCTGGTCCAGGCCGGAGAGGCCTCCAGCCAGATGAAGATGACCCTGAAGAAGCTGGGGCTGCCGCCGGAGATCATCCGCAAGGCCTCGGTGTGCATGTACGAGGGCGAGATCAATATGGTCATCCACGCCGACGGGGGCCGGGTGGAAGTGGAGGTGGGCATGGACGCCATCACCATCCGCCTCATCGACCAGGGCCCCGGCATTCCCGATGTGGACCGGGCGATGGAGGAGGGCTACTCTACCGCTGGGGACGTGGCCCGGGACCTGGGGTTCGGGGCCGGAATGGGCCTGCCCAACATGAAGCGGTACTCCGACGAAATGCGCATCGACACCACGGTGGGGGTGGGCACCACGGTGACCATGCGGATCGATATCAACAACGGCTGACGGCGGGACGGCCGTGCCCACAGGGCGCCCGTTTCGATTTCAACCAGGGGGTGAGGATTAATGATGAAGCACTCGGTCATCCTGGAGTATAAGCGCTGTCGGGGCTGTACCACCTGCATCAAAAACTGCCCGACTGAGGCCGTGCGGGTCCGCAGCGGCAAGGCCACCATCCTCAATGAGCGGTGCATCGACTGCGGCAAGTGCATCCAGGTGTGCCCGCACAAGGCGGTCAAATCCGTCAGCGACAGCCTGGACAAGCTGGAGCAGTACAAATACCGGGTGGCCCTGCCCGACCCGGCCCTCTACGGGCAGTTCCAGCATCTGGACGACATCGACATCGTGCTCAACGGCCTGCTGGAGATCGGCTTCCAGAAGGTCTTTGAGACCGCCAAGGCGGCGGAGATCCTCTCCGACTACGCCAGGCACGCCATCAGCAGCGGAGAGCCCCGGGTCATGCCCCAGATCTCCTCCGCCTGCCCCACCATCATGCGGCTCATCCGCATGCGCTTTCCCAAGCTGATCCCCAACATCGCCGCCACGGTGACGCCGGTGGAACTGGCCGCCATCCTGGCCCGACGGGAGGCGGAGGCCGAGACCGGCCTGCCGCCGGAGGAGATCGGGGTCTTTTCCATCGTGCCCTGCTCCTCCCAGGTGACGGCGGCCCACAGCCCTGAGGGACTCCAGAAGCCGGTGCTGGACGGCGCCTTCGCCATTCGGGACATCTACCTGCGCCTGCTGGGCCCCATGAAGGACCTCCAGAAGGTGAAGCCCCTCTCCTCGGCGGGCATCATGGGGGTGGGCTGGGCCTTCTGCGGGGGAGAGTCCGCCGCCCGGCTGGGCGAGCGGTACCTGGCCGTGGACGGCATTGAAAATTGTATCCGCATGCTGGAGGAGATCGAGGACGGCCGCCTGCCGGAGGCGGATTTCATCGAGCTGTGCGCCTGCACCCAGGGCTGCGTGGGGGGGTGCCTCACGGTGGAGAACCCCTACGGGGCCCGGATGCGGATCAAGCGGCTGATGAAGGGCCTGCCCGTCTCCCGCAGCCGGTATGATTTCCGGGGCGGGGACCGGGACCTGGTGAAGATCGACCAGGAGCTCCAATATGTGCCGGCCTTCCGGCTGGATCAGGACCGATCGGTGGCCCTGGAAAAGCTCCTCAAGATCGACGAGCTAGAGCGGAGTCTGCCGGGCCTGGACTGCGGCTCCTGCGGCGCCCCCTCCTGTCACGCCCTGGCCGAGGACGTGGTGCTGGGGAGGGCCAGCATGGAGGACTGCATCTTCAAGGTCCGGGAGCGCATGCAGTACATGGCGGGCAGCGGCGATGCCGACGAATATCTGCCCGCCCCCTTCCGGCAGCGGCGCTCCGCCGCCCGCCGCGCCGCGGAGAAAGAATCAGAGGGAGGTTCCGAGATTTGAATGTAAGAGAGCTGGCCCATGTGATGGCCTTGACAGAATTTATCATGCCCGAGCCCGACCGGGAGGTGAACGGGGGCTATGTGGGAGACCTTCTGTCCTGGGTGATGGGCAGGGCCCAGGCGGGCAACGCCTGGCTCACTATCATGTCCAATCAGAACGTGGCCGCCGTGGCGCTGATGGCCGAGGTGGCCTGCGTGGTGCTCACCGAGGGCGTAGTCCCGGACGAGACCCTGCGCCAGCGGGCCGAGCAGCAGAATATCAACATCCTGGGCACTAAGCTGTCCACGTTCGACGCGGCGTCGGTGCTCAAGCAGCTCCTGCGGTAGCGCGAGGCGGCGGCGTGTCTGAAAAGGAAGGTGCCAGAGGTATCAAATTACATTTCGATTTTCACTTTCACTCCTGCCTCTCCCCCTGTGGGGACGAGGCTATGACGCCTGCCACCATCGCCGGCATGTGCAAGCTCTCCGGGCTGGACGCCGCGGCCCTCACCGACCACAATACCTGCGGCAATTGCGCCGCCTTTTGCCAGGCCGCCGAGGCTTACGGGCTGCTGGCCCTGCCGGGCATGGAGCTGTGCACGCGGGAGGAGGTCCATATAGTGTGCGTATTCCCGGACCTGGAGCGGGCCGGCGCCTTTCAGGAGGAGGTGTACCGCAGCCTGGGGGAGACCCGCAACGACCCGGCTATTTTCGGCCGTCAGCTCTATCTGGATGCCGACGACCGTGTGCTGGGCGAGGAGCCCCGGCTGCTGGCGGGGGCGACCGCCATCGGCGTCTACGAGGTGCCCGCCCTGGTGGAGCGGTACGGCGGGGCGGCCTGGCCCGCCCATATCGACCGGTCGTCCTTCTCGCTCCTGTCCAATCTGGGCCTGTGGGACCCGGGACTGGGCTTTTCCCTGGCCGAGGTGTCCCGGAACTGCCCCCCTGACTTTGTGTCGGGCAGGCGGGACCTGCGGGGCGTGCCTACCATCACGGGCTGTGACGCCCACTATCTGGAGCAGATCTCAGATGCCGGGCAGGTTATGGAGGTCCCCGCCCGGTCCCGGGAGGCAGTGCTGGCCTGGCTGCGCCGGGGCGGCGCGTGAAAGAACCGGCAGCGCAGCCCGAAAGGCCCTGCCCCGCTTGGCGGTCCCCGTCCGGAACAGGGGAAGTTACGGTAACAGATGCACTCAGAGATGGGTGCATCTTTTTTGCCGGTGAAGTGGGAAACTGAGCGTATTTTAACTGGAATATTTTGAAGGAGAGCGGTGCTGCCTCAGGGGCAAAGACCAGTCGGCAGAGGGGTCCGGCAGCCCGGGCGGCCGGGCAGGGACAAAATAAAATTTGCCCGGAGTTCAATTCGCCTAAAAAAAGAGTTGAGCCTTGGGGGATTCTGCATTACAATATAAAGGATTGAATCGACCGACGGGTGGGTTCATGGGAAAACGCCGGCCAGAACGGGCACACGAGGGACCGGGAACGGGGCGCGATTTGGGATGGGAGCCCCGGAAAGGCCGGCATCGGGACAAAAGGAGGAACGCGAATATGCCAAATGTGAAAACCGTCGTCCCCTACGCCGGGACGGAGGAGCAGGAGGAGCGCCTGCGGGAGGTCATCCGGACGCACAAGGGGCAGCCCGGCGCCACCATGCCGGTGCTGCAGGCGGCGCAGGAGATTTTCGGCTACCTGCCCGAGGAGGTCCAGATCATGGTGGCGGAGGGGCTGGACATCCCCCTCACCGAGGTCTATGGGGTGGCCTCGTTTTACGCCCAGTTTACGCTCAACCCCAAGGGGAAGTATCAGATCAGTCTGTGCCTGGGCACGGCCTGCTACGTAAAGGGCGCCTCCGATATTTTGGAAGCGGTCCAGCAGCGCCTGGGTATCAAGCCCGGCTCCATCACGCCGGACGGAAAGTTCTCTCTGGACGCCTGCCGCTGTATCGGCGCCTGCGGCCTGGCCCCTGTTATGATGATCAACAACGATGTGTACGGCCGCCTTACGGTGGATCAGGTGGGGAGTATTCTGGATAAGTATGAATAAGAAGCGCGGAGAAGCCGGAGCAGGGAGGCAGTGAGCCCCGCAGACGGCGTCAGGACAAGACCGCGCCGCTCTGTTTCCCGCAGAAGCGGAAAACTGCCGCATTTGCGAGGACGAGCCGGACCACAGGGGGAGGGGAAGAGATATGAAAGAGCTCTCGCTCCACATGCTGGATATCGCCCAAAATTCCATTGCCGCCGGCGCCGGACACATGGACCTGGCGGTGGAGGAAACGGGCGGGCGCATCATCCTCACCGCGGCGGACGACGGGCGCGGCATGCCGCCCGAGCTCCTGGCCACCGTCGCCGACCCATTCACCACCACCCGCACCACCCGAAAGGTGGGGCTGGGCCTGCCCCTTCTGCGTATGGCGGCCGAGATGACCGGCGGACATATGGACATAGAGAGCACCCTGGGCGTGGGGACCACCGTCACCGCTGTTTTCCACGCCGGGCACATCGACTGTCCGCCCCTGGGAGATGTGGCCGCCACCATATCCCTGCTGGCCCAGGGCCTGCCGGAGCATATGGATTTTACTTACATCCACAGGACCCGGCAGGGAGAGTTCCGCTTTGACACGGCGGAGATCCGCTCTATACTGGGGCCGGAGGTGCCTCTCTCGGAGCCGGAGGTGGCCCGGTGGGTGAAGGAATATGTGGAAGAAGGAGAAACGCGTGTGCAGTGCGCACACGGCGAGGAAAAGAGAACACAGGACATTGGGGGAGTGAAGTCATGAAAAGTTTGGAAGAACTCAGAGCCATCCGCGAAAGGATGAAGAAACAGATCGACCTGCGGGAAAACAGCGAGGATAATATCCGCGTCGTGGTAGGCATGGCCACCTGCGGCATCGCCGCCGGAGCGCGGCCCGTGCTGACCGCCTTCCTGGAGGAGGTGGCCAAACGGGAGCTCAAGAACGTCACCGTGACCCAGACCGGCTGCATCGGCGTGTGCCGCCTGGAGCCCATCGCCGAGGTATACGTGCCCGGCGAGGAGAAGGTCACCTATGTGAAGCTGACCCCGGAGATGGTGCCCCGCATCGTCTCCGAGCACCTGGTCAACCACAACCCCGTGGCCGAGTACACCATCGGCGCGGCGGAGTAAGGGGAGGAGTTACAGATGAATTTTGTCCGTTCCCATATCCTGGTCTGCACCGGCACCGGCTGCTCCTCCTCCAACAGTCCCAAGATCATTGAGGCCTTTGAGCGGGAGCTGAAGGCCCAGGGCATGGAGCAGGAGGCACGGGTGGTCAAGACCGGCTGTTTTGGACTGTGCGCCATGGGCCCGGTGGTCCTCGTCTATCCCGAGGGGGCTTTTTACACCCACGTGACCCCGGACGACGCGGCGGAGATCGTCTCCGAGCACATCGTCAAGGGCCGCATCGTCCAGCGGCTGCTGCACAAGGAGGGGGACGCCGCCGAGAAGGTGACCAGCCTCTCCGAAACCAAGTTCTATAAGAATCAGTTCCGCATCGCGCTGCGCAACTGCGGCGTCATCAACCCCGAGAACATTGACGAGTACATCGGCACCGGCGGCTATGAGGCCCTGGGCCGCGCCCTCACTCAGCAGACCCCGCAGCAGGTCATCGACGCCATCCTGGCCTCCGGGCTCCGGGGCCGCGGCGGCGCAGGCTTCCCCACCGGGCGCAAGTGGCAGATGACACACGACGCGGTGAGCCCCGACGGGGTGAAATTCGTCTGCTGCAACGCCGACGAGGGCGATCCCGGCGCGTTCATGGACCGCTCCGTGCTGGAGGGCGACCCCCACAGCGTCATCGAGGCCATGACCATCGCCGGCTACGCCATCGGCGCCCATCAGGGCTACATCTATGTCCGCGCCGAGTATCCCATCGCCGTCCACCGCCTTCAGGTGGCCATCGGGCAGGCCAAGGAGTACGGCCTGCTGGGGGAGAACATCTTCGACACCGGCTTCAGCTTCGACCTGGAGCTGCGCCTGGGCGCCGGCGCCTTCGTCTGCGGCGAGGAGACCGCCCTTATGACCAGCATCGAGGGCAAGCGGGGCGAGCCCCATCCCCGTCCGCCCTTCCCCGCCAACAAGGGCCTCTTTGAGCGCCCCACCCTCCTCAACAACGTGGAGACTTACGCCAATATCACTTGGATTCTCAACAATGGCCCGGACAAATTCGCCGCCATCGGCACCAAGGGATCCACCGGCACCAAGGTATTCGCCCTGGGCGGGAAGATCGCCAACACGGGCCTTGTGGAGATCCCCATGGGCACCCCCCTGCGCACCGTCATCGAGGACATCGGCGGCGGCTGTCCCAACGGGAAAAAGTTTAAGGCCGCCCAGACCGGCGGCCCCTCCGGCGGATGCATCCCCGCCTCCCTCATCGACACCCCCATGGATTACGACTCCCTGGGGGCCATCGGCTCCATGATGGGTTCCGGCGGGCTCATCGTCATGGATGAGGACAACTGCATGGTGGATATCGCCAAGTTCTTCCTGGAGTTCATCATCGACGAGTCCTGCGGCAAGTGTTCCCCCTGCCGCATCGGCACCAAGCGGCTCTACGACCTGCTGACCAAGATCACCGAGGGCAACGGCACTCTGGAGGACCTCACCACCATCGAGGAGCTGTGCGAGCACATCAAGCAGTCCGCCCTGTGCGGCCTGGGGCAGACGGCCCCCAACCCTGTGCTCAGCACCCTGCACCACTTCCGAGACGAGTACATCGCCCATGTGGTGGAGAAGCGCTGTCCCGCCGGAGTGTGCAAGAACCTCCTCCACTTTGTCATCGATCCGGGCAAGTGCAAGGGCTGCACCCTCTGCGCCAAGAACTGCCCGGCCAACGCCATCATGGGCGCGGTGAAGGCCCCCCACGTCATCGACCCCAATAAGTGCATCAAGTGCGGCGCGTGCATGGACAACTGCCGCTTTGGCGCCATTTCCAAGCATTAAGGAGGGGAGAAGAAGATGGAACAGAAAATGGTAACCCTGAAAATCAACGACATCCCGGTGACCGTCCCCGAGGGGACCACCGTCCTGGAGGCGGCCCGCAACGCCGGCATTAAGATCCCTTCCCTCTGCTTCCTCAAGGGGGTCAATGAGATCGGCGCCTGCCGCATTTGCGTGGTGGAGGTGAAGGGGGCCAAGAGCCTGGTGGCCTCCTGCGTCTATCCTGTGAGCGAGGGCATGGAGGTCAAGACCAACACCCCCCGGGTACGCCACTCCCGGCAGCTGTCCCTGGAGCTGATCTTGTCCAACCACCGGATGGACTGCCTGACTTGCTCCCGCAACGCCCAGTGTGAGCTGCGCCAGCTGGCCGCCGACCTGGGGATCGACGCGGTGCGCTATGCCAACGACGAGCTGCTGCCCCGCATCGAGGACACCGCCCTGCACCTGGTGCGGGAC
>OGDN01001762.1_pt1 | contig 32258 bp, 26 predicted proteins | sample 1570271 | NCBI WGS metagenome assembly OGDN01 (sample SAMEA4384481, study PRJEB24528) | human gut metagenome | reverse complement strand
AGAAGGAAACTTTAGATAAAGGATTATCTAAAACCAAAGAGAGCGTATTCAGTAAGATTGCTCGTGCTGTGGCTGGTAAGTCAAAAGTAGACGATGAAGTATTAGATAATCTGGAAGAAGTACTGATCACATCTGACGTAGGTGTAGAAACAACTTTAAATATTATCAAACGCATCGAGAAACGCGCTGCGGCTGATAAGTATGTGAATACTCAAGAACTGAATCTTATATTACGTGACGAAATAGCAGCTTTGCTTACCGAAAACAACTCGGATGATGTAGCTGATTTTGACGTACCCATCACAAGGAAACCTTATGTAATTATGGTTGTGGGAGTGAATGGAGTAGGGAAGACTACAACTATCGGCAAGCTGGCTTATCAATTCAAAAAAGCAGGCAAATCGGTTTATTTGGGAGCAGCCGATACTTTCCGCGCTGCAGCCGTAGAACAGTTAATGATTTGGGGAGAACGGGTAGGGGTTCCTGTTGTCAAACAGAAAATGGGAGCGGATCCTGCATCTGTGGCTTATGACACTCTTAGTTCTGCCGTTGCCAACAACGCAGATGTGGTTATAATCGATACAGCCGGTCGCCTGCATAATAAGGTGGGCTTGATGAACGAGTTAACCAAAATCAAGAATGTGATGAAGAAGGTCGTGCCCGATGCACCGGATGAAGTTTTATTGGTATTGGACGGTTCCACCGGACAAAATGCATTCGAACAAGCCAAACAATTCACTCTGGCAACCGAAGTAACTGCTATGGCTATCACTAAACTTGACGGAACCGCTAAAGGTGGTGTTGTGATTGGTATTTCCGATCAATTCAAGATTCCTGTTAAATATATCGGGTTAGGTGAAGGTATGGAAGACCTGCAAGTATTCCGTAAAAATGAATTCGTTGATTCCTTGTTTGGAGAGAACGCATGAAAAGAAAGAGAATAGATATTATCACTTTAGGATGCTCTAAAAACTTGGTTGACTCCGAACAGTTAATGCGCCAACTGGAAGAAGTCGGATATAGCGTAACCCATGATACTGAAAATCCACAAGGAGAAATTGCAGTAATCAATACGTGCGGCTTTATTGGCGATGCCAAAGAGGAGTCCATAAATATGATTCTGGAGTTTGCTGAAAGAAAGGAAGAAGGGGATTTAAAGAAACTTTTCGTGATGGGTTGTCTTTCCGAACGTTATCTGAAGGAATTGGCTGTTGAAATACCGCAAGTAGATAAATTTTATGGCAAGTTCAATTGGAAGGAGCTTTTACAAGATTTAGGAAAGGTCTATCATGATGAGTTATATATCGAACGGACATTGACAACTCCCCAGCACTATGCTTACCTGAAAATTTCAGAAGGGTGTGACCGCAAATGTTCTTATTGTGCCATTCCCATTATTACAGGACGCCATATCTCCAAACCGATGGAGGAAATTTTGGACGAAGTACGATACCTGGTATCGCAAGGCGTGAAAGAATTTCAGGTGATCGCACAGGAATTGACTTATTATGGAATCGATCGGTATAAGAAGCAAATGCTTCCGGAACTGATTGAACGTATTTCCGATATCCCTGGCGTGGAATGGATTCGGTTGCATTATGCCTATCCGGCACATTTCCCAACGGATTTATTCCGGGTTATGCGTGAACGCGATAATGTATGTAAATATATGGATATTGCTCTTCAGCATATCAGCGACAATATGTTGCAATTAATGCGTCGGCAAGTGAGCAAAGAGGATACTTACCAACTGATTGAACAATTTCGTAAAGAAGTGCCGGGCATTCACCTGCGAACAACTTTAATGGTAGGGCATCCCGGAGAAACCGAGGAAGACTTCGAAGAGCTTAAAGAATTTGTGCGCAAAGTACGTTTCGATCGGATGGGAGCTTTCGCATATTCCGAAGAAGAGGGAACTTATGCTGCAGAAACATACAAAGATTCTATTCCACAAGAGGTTAAACAAGCCAGACTTGATGAATTGATGGACATCCAGCAAGGTATCTCGGCAGAATTAAGTGCGGAAAAAATCGGTAAACAGATGAAAATTATCATCGACCGTTTGGAAGGAGATTATTATATTGGACGAACAGAATTTGATTCACCGGAAGTAGATCCGGAAGTGCTGGTTAAGCGTTCAGAGAGAGAACTTAAGATCGGACAGTTTTATCAGGTGGAAGTGACGAATGCAGACGATTTTGATTTATATGCAAAGATTATAAATGACTATGAATAATAAGGAATTTACATCCGAACTAGCGGAAAGATTGGGATACACAATCAAGGATACTTCCGAATTGATGGGTTCTTTGTTGTCCAGTATGACACAAGAATTGGAAGAAGGTAATGTGATTGCAGTTCAAGGATTCGGCTCTTTTGAAGTTAAAAAGAAAGCGGAACGAATTTCAATCAACCCGGCAAGCAAACAACGCATGTTGGTTCCACCCAAATTAGTGCTATCTTATAGACCTAGCAATACATTGAAAGATAAGTTTAAATAAATAATTTCCCGTTATGAATGAAAGACTAACAATTCAAGACCTTACTGACTTATTGGCAGCCAAACATAGCATGACCAAGAAAGACGCCGAAGCGTTTGTTAAAGAGTTTTTTCTCTTGATAGAACAAGCTTTGGAGAACGAAAAGACTGTAAAAATCAAAGGATTGGGAACTTTCAAACTTATTGATGTAGATAGCCGGGAAAGTGTCAATGTCAACACAGGAGAACGTTTCCAGATAAAGGGACATACAAAAGTCTCATTTTCTCCGGATGCCAATCTAAGAGATACAATAAATAAGCCTTTCGCGCACTTTGAGACTGTTGTATTGAATGAAAATACAATTTTGGAAGATACTCCGATAGAAGATACAGAGGAAGAAGAAGCAGGTGAGGAAGCATCAGCACAAACTGTATTGAATGAGATTGGTGAGAATACGGCCTCCCTTGTAACAGAGGAATATGAAAGCACTGATGATGAGCTTTCAGAAAAAGAGTTGATTCAGGAAGAGCAAATAACTGCTCAACCATCTGTGGAAGACTTCATTGAGGAACCTGTTATTGTTGAGAATGTATCTATGGTAGAAGAATCTATTGAGCCATCCTCTCATATAGAGCCTAAAGAGACCAGTACAGAAACTGATATCGAAGAAAAAGTCGAACAGCTGGAAGATGAAGAAGTCCCGGAGGAGGAAGTTGCAATGGTAGAACAACAACCAGCAGCACCTATAATAGAAGAAAAAGAGGAGATCACTGCCGAGAAAATTATAGAACAAGAGCTTATGAAAGCAAATCTGCAACCTGTGGCTCCTATAATACCTCCTGCTAAAAAAGAAACGATAAAACCGGTCAAATCAGAACAAGTATCCCAACCGGCTTCTAAAAAAACAGCTCCAGTAAATGAAAAATCTCCTGTACCTTATTTAATAGCCGTTATTGTAATCGTTTTGTTATTATGTGGAGGTGTTATCCTGTTTATTTATTACCCGGATTTATTTTCTTCTTCATCTGACAAGAATGCGCTGGATATGCCACCTGTGACAACTCAACCCGTTCAACCGGAAACACAACTTTCCGATACAATTGAACGGAAGGATACCATAAAGGAAATAACTCCTGATGCACCTAAAGTTGTTATGCCCACACCACCTGTTACTCAAAAAGAAGAAACTGTTCCTACCAAAGCAGAACCCCAGACAGCTCCACAGCAACCCGCTACATCTGCTTATTTGGATTCAGCATCTTATAAAATTACAGGAACCAAAACGAAATATACAATCAAAGAAGGAGAAACTTTGACTAGGGTTTCCTTGCGTTTTTATGGTACAAAAGCAATGTGGCCATACATTGTGAAGCACAATCCGAAGGTTATTAAGAACCCCAATAACGTACCATATGGCACAACAATTGAAATACCGGAACTTACAAAAGAATAAATAGCGATAATCCATTCACCCGATCATGCAAATCCTGTATTGATCGGGTGAAATGTTATGGATGTACAAAAGCGTATGAAAGTACCTTAATCTAAAGATTTCGCATTGTTTTTTAATAAAAATTAGTTGCAATCGTTAATTATATGGCGTACTTTTGGGAGCGAATTTAGAAGCCTTACACACTGGTAAGTCTTACATCTAATTATTGAGAATTAAATAATAAAATATTAAGTATTTATGGCTGAATCAATTGATATCCGCGAACTGAATGAGCGGATTGAAAGACAAAGTGCTTTCGTTACCAATCTTACGACAGGTATGGACCAAATCATTGTTGGTCAGAAACATTTGGTTGAATCACTGCTTATCGGATTACTTTCCGATGGTCACGTTCTTTTGGAAGGTGTGCCTGGTTTGGCGAAAACTTTGGCTATTAAAACACTCGCTTCTCTGATTGATGCGAAGTATAGCCGTATCCAGTTTACGCCGGACTTATTGCCTGCCGACGTTATTGGTACAATGGTTTACAGTCAGAAAGATGAATCTTTTAAAGTGCAGCGAGGACCAATTTTCGCAAACTTTGTATTAGCTGATGAAATCAACCGTGCTCCTGCTAAAGTACAGAGTGCTTTGCTGGAAGCAATGCAGGAACGTCAGGTTACTATTGGTAAAGAAACATTCATATTACCGGAACCTTTCCTTGTACTGGCTACTCAGAACCCTATCGAACAAGAAGGTACTTACCCGCTTCCTGAAGCACAAGTTGACCGTTTCATGTTGAAAGTTGTCATTGATTATCCAAAGCTGGAAGAAGAAAAACTGATTATTCGCCAAAATATCAATGGTGAGAAGTTCAATGTGAAGCCTATTCTCAAAGCGGATGAAATTATTGAAGCACGTAAGGTTGTTCGTCAAGTGTACCTGGATGAGAAGATTGAACGTTATATTGTAGATATTGTATTTGCAACTCGTTTCCCTGAAAAATATGACCTCAAGGAACTGAAAGATATGATCGGATTCGGAGGTTCACCTCGTGCGTCTATCAATCTGGCTTTGGCTGCTCGTACGTATGCATTTATCAAACGTCGCGGTTACGTAATTCCGGAAGATGTACGTGCTGTAGCACATGATGTTCTCCGTCATCGTATTGGATTGACATACGAAGCTGAAGCTAATAATATGACTTCGGACGAAATCATCAGTAAGATTCTGAATAAGGTTGAAGTGCCCTAATTTGTAGTTATAATACAGTCAATAAGTAGTCATTAATATCTATACATGACTACTTAACTACTTACTACTTAACTACTGTATAAATGGAAACAAGTGAAATACTAAAAAAAGTTCGCCAAATTGAAATAAAGACACGAGGATTGTCTAACAATATCTTTGCAGGCCAATATCATTCGGCTTTCAAGGGTAGGGGTATGTCATTTTCGGAAGTCCGTGAGTATCAGTTCGGCGATGATATACGTGACATAGACTGGAATGTGACTGCGCGCTTCAATAAACCTTATGTGAAAGTGTTTGAAGAAGAACGTGAACTGACAGTTATGTTAATGGTCGATGTTTCCGGAAGTTTGGAATTTGGTACGATCAAGCAGTTGAAGAAAGATATGGTGACGGAAATCGCTGCCACGCTTGCTTTCTCTGCTATTCAGAACAATGATAAAATTGGTGTGATTTTCTTTTCAGACCGGATAGAAAAGTTTATTCCTCCCAAGAAAGGACGTAAACATATCTTATATATTATCCGCGAATTGATTGATTTTCAGCCGGAAAGCCGTCGTACAAATATTCGTCTTGCCTTAGAATATTTGACAAACGTGATGAAAAGACGTTGCACCGCATTTATCTTATCAGACTTTATTGATCAGGACAGCTTTAAGAATGCACTGACCATTGCTAATAGAAAACATGATGTAGTAGCATTACAAGTGTACGACAGGAGGGTTAGTGATCTTCCCCCAGTAGGACTGATGCGAATCAAAGATGCGGAAACTGGACATGAACAATGGATCGACACCTCTTCCAAAGCTGTACGCCGGGCACATCGTGACTGGTGGATACAAAAGCAGACTGAACTTAACGATACTTTCACTAAAAGTAACGTGGATGCTGTATCTGTCAGAACCGACCAGGATTACGTAAAGGCATTGTTGAATTTATTTGCCAAACGAAATTAATGGAATCAAAGATGAATAGAAATATTATTCTGATAGCATTATTAGCTCTATTGTCTGTAGGCAAAGCAGCAGCACAGTCTGTCACGGTAGAAGCAAAAATTGATTCATTGCAGATACTGATTGGCGAACAGGCGAAAGTGCAATTGCAAGTAGCCATGGATGCTAAACAGCGTGCTATTTTTCCTGCTTACACCGATACATTGGTAAGAGGTGTGGAAATTATAGAAACAGTCAAACCGGATACTCAATTCCTGAATGATCGCCAACGAATGTTGATTACTCAAGAATACATTATCACTTCTTTTGACTCTGCTCTATATTATCTACCACCAATGCCGGTTACCGTAGATGATAAAGTATATAAATCCAAAGCTCTGGCATTGAAAGTATATTCGATGCCGGTTGATACATTACATCCGGACCAGTTCTTTGGGCAGAAACCTGTGATGAAAGCTCCTTTTGCGTGGGAAGACTGGTATGGATTAATTGCTTGTTCATTCCTGGCTTTACCTTTGCTTGGTTTACTGATCTATCTCATTATTCGTATACGTGATAATAAACCTATTATCCGTAAAATAAAAGTTGAACCTAAATTGCCGCCACATCAGGCTGCAATGAAAGAGATAGAACGTATCAAAACAGAGAAGGTATGGCAGAAAGGGCAATCGAAGGAGTATTATACCGAACTAACGGATGCACTTCGCACCTATATTAAGGACCGTTTCGGATTTAACGCATTAGAAATGACTTCTTCTGAAATAATTGACCAGCTATTGGAGTTGAATGATAAAGAAGCTATATCAGACTTGAAGCTTTTGTTCCAGACCGCTGATTTAGTTAAGTTTGCCAAACATGATCCTCAGATGAATGAAAACGATGCTAATTTAATTAATGCCATCGATTTTATCAATGAGACAAAACAACCGGAAGAGGAAAACCAGAAACCGCAACCAACGGAAATCACTATCATTGAGAAACGTTCTTTACGTGTTAAAGCTATGCTGATTTGCGGAATTGCACTGTTATCAGCAGCACTGATTGGTACCTTTATATATATAGGTCTGCAGTTATACAATCTTTTTGTATAAAGAGTGTATAACTTAATACTAAATAGTAAACTGTTAAATCATAAATAAAATGGTTTTTGCCAATATTGAATATCTGTTTTTGCTATTATTGCTTATACCATATATTGTATGGTATATCCTGAAACAAAAGAAAAGTGAAGCAACCCTTCAAATTTCAGATGCTCGGGTATATGCACATACACCTAAAAGTTATAAGAACTATTTGTTGCATGTTCCATTTCTACTGCGCTGCATTGCTTTGGTGTTAGTTATCTTGGTTCTTGCACGCCCGCAAACTACTAACAAGTGGCAGAACAGTGAAATAGAAGGAATTGATATTATGCTGGCTATTGACGTTTCTACCAGTATGCTGGCTGAAGACTTAAAGCCAAACAGACTTGAAGCTGCCAAAGATGTAGCTGCTGAATTTATCAACGGACGCCCCAATGATAATATCGGTATTACATTATTTGCAGGAGAAACTTTTACTCAATGTCCGTTGACTGTAGACCATGCCGTATTGTTGGATATGATACATAATATTAAATGCGGCCTTATCACTGACGGTACTGCGGTTGGTATGGGTATTGCTAATGCTGTGACTCGCTTAAAAGATAGCAAAGCGAAATCTAAAGTTATTATCTTATTGACGGATGGTACTAATAATAAGGGAGATATTTCGCCTATGACAGCGGCAGAAATAGCAAAAAGCTTTGGTATTCGTGTATATACCATCGGAGTAGGTACCAATGGAATGGCTCCTTATCCTTATCCAGTCGGAAATACGGTGCAATATGTAAGTATGCCGGTAGAAATTGATGAAAAGACATTGACAGAGATTGCCGGAACGACAGATGGTAACTATTTCCGGGCTACGAGCAACTCGAAGCTTAAAGAAGTATATGAAGAAATTGATAAACTGGAAAAGACGAAACTGAATGTAAAAGAGTATAGTAAGCGGGACGAAGAATATCATTGGTTTGCTTTAGCAGCTTTCCTCTGTGTCTTGTTGGAAGTACTACTACGCAATTCGGTACTCAAGAAAATTCCATAAGAATGTTTGTCAATCGTTATTTGTCAATCATAAAATAGTAAGAAGATGTTTCGATTTGGAGAACCTACATATTTATACTTATTGCTGCTATTACCTTTTTTAGCAGCTTTCTACTTGTATTCCAACTACAAGAGAAGAAAGAATATCCGACGCTTCGGAGACCCGACTTTATTGGCTCAATTAATGCCTGATGTATCCAAATATCGTCCGGATGTAAAATTCTGGATTATTTTTGTTGCTATTGGCTTGTTCTCCGTATTATTAGCACGCCCCCAATTCGGTTCTAAGCTGGAAACGGTTAAGCGCAAAGGAGTAGAGGTAATTATAGCTTTGGATATTTCAAACTCTATGTTAGCTCAAGATGTACAGCCTAGCCGTCTGGAAAAAGCAAAAAGACTAATTTCCAGATTAGTGGATGAACTTGACAATGATAAGGTAGGTATGATTGTATTTGCAGGTGACGCTTTTACTCAGCTACCAATTACAAGTGACTATATTTCCGCTAAGATGTTTTTAGAGTCCATCAATCCTTCGTTGATTTCTAAACAGGGTACAGCTATCGGGGAAGCAATCAATTTAGCAGCTCGTAGTTTCACTCCGCAAGAAGGGGTAGGACGTGCTATTATTGTTATTACTGACGGTGAAAATCATGAGGGTGGTGCAGTGGAAGCCGCCAAAGCCGCTGCAGAAAAAGGTATTCAAGTAAGTGTATTGGGAGTAGGTATGCCTGATGGTGCCCCCATTCCGGTAGAAGGTACGAATGATTATCGCCGCGACCGGGAAGGTAATGTGATTGTTACCCGTTTGAATGAAGCTATGTGCCAGGAAATTGCTAAGGAAGGAAAAGGTATATATGTACGAGTAGACAACTCTAATTCGGCCCAAAGAGCTATTAATCAAGAAGTGAACAAAATGGCGAAGTCTGATGTAGAGTCAAAAGTATATACAGAGTTTAACGAACAATTCCAAGCTATTGCATGGGTTATTCTACTATTGTTATTGGCAGAAATCTTAATTTTGGACCGCAAGAATCCTTTATTTAAGAACATTCACCTGTTTTCTAATAAGAAATAGTTATACGTATGTTAAAAAGTAAATATATTCTATTCGCTGTATTTCTGCTAGCGACAGCCGGTGTCTCGGCTCAGAAAGCAGAACGCGACTATATCCGTAAGGGAAACCGCCTGTTTAATGATAGTGTATTTGTTGACGCAGAGGTAAACTACCGGAAAGCTCTGGAAGTAAATCCCAAGTCTACAGTATCTATGTACAATTTGGGAAATACTCTTTCGCAACAGCAAAAGTTTCAGGATGCCATGGAACAATACGTATCGGCCAGCAAAATTGAAAAGGATAAAATGAAGCTCGCCCATATCTACCACAATATGGGAGTACTTTTCCAAGCTGGTAAAGATTATGCAAAGGCTGTGGACGCCTATAAAATGTCATTGCGTAATAATCCTGCCGATCATGAAACCCGGTACAATTTAGCTCTTGCACAGAAAATGTTGAAAGATCAACAAAATCAGCAGAATCAAGACCAAAATCAGGATCAGAATAAAGATCAACAAAAGCAAGATCAAAAACAAGACCAGAATAAAGACAAGCAGAAAGATCAGAAACAAGATGAAAAGAAAGATCAGCAGCAACCACCGAAGTCAGAAAAAAAACAAGATAACCAGATGTCAAAGGAGAATGCTGAACAATTGCTGAATTCTGTAATGCAGGATGAAAAAGATGTGCAAGACAAAGTGAAAAAGCAACAAAAAGTTATGCAAGGTGGTCGCTTAGAAAAAGATTGGTAATATAAAGTTGATGATATAAATTTCATAAGCAATGAAAAAACTGATTATTATATTGATGGCATTGATAGCATATAGCACTCAGATGCTTGCTGATAAAGTGTCTTTTACTGCTTCTGCTCCTGACGCAGTGGTAGTAGGCGACCAGTTCAGGCTGTCGTATACTATTACTACACAAAAAGTGAAAGATTTCCGGGCACCATCGATCAAAGGTTTTGATGTGTTGATGGGGCCAAGCCGTTCACAACAAAGTAATACTCAAATAGTAAATGGTAATGTTACGTCTACTAGTAGTATTACATTCACATATATATTAATGGCGAATAATGCCGGAGAATATACAATACCTGGAGCTTCAATTGTTGCTGATGGCGATCAAATGGTATCAAATTCAGTAAGGATTAAAGTATTGCCACAAGATCAAGGTGATAGCAATAGTAGCAGTAGCTCTTCTACACATTCCTCATCTGGTACAGGGGTCTCTAACCAAGACTTGTTTATTACAGCAAGTGCCAGTAAAACGAATGTGTACGAACAGGAAGCATTTGTCCTGACCTATAAAATATACACCAGAGAATCCAATTTACAACTGAATAATGCAAAGTTACCCGACTTTAAAGGCTTCCATTCTCAAGAAATCGAAATGACTACAAATGCGAGATGGACTCCGGAACATTATCAGGGACGTAATTACTATACGACAGTTTATCGTCAGTTCGTTCTCTTCCCGCAACAATCAGGAAAACTATATATTGATCCTGCTCAATTCCAGATGACAGTCGGTAAGCCTGTACAATCTGATGATCCTTTTGATGCTTTCTTCAATGGAGGAAGTAATGTCATTGAAATAAAAAAATCAATTTCCACCCCTAAAATAGCAATAAATGTAAATCCGCTTCCTGCAGGTAAACCGGCAGATTTCTCCGGTGGAGTGGGAGAGTTCAATATTTCTTCATCTATCAACAACAAGGAACTGAAAACCAATGATGCTATTACTATTAAATTAGTAATATCCGGTACAGGTAACCTGAAATTAATTTCTAATCCGGAAATTAAATTCCCAGATGATTTTGAAGTATACGATCCCAAAGTAGACAATCAAGTCAGATTAACCCGGGAAGGACTTACAGGTAATAAGGTTATCGAATATTTAGCAATTCCGAGACATGCTGGAACATATAAGATTCCAGGAGTATCTTTTAGTTATTTTGATATTCGCTCCAAATCTTATAAAACGCTGAAAACAGAAGAATATGTAATAAACGTTGAGAAAGGTGCGGGTAATGCAGATCAAGTAATTGCTAATTTCACTAATAAAGAGGATTTGAAAGTATTAGGTGAGGACATCCGTTACATCAAACAAAACGAAGTTACTCTCCAGCCTAAAGGAAGTTTCTTCTATGGTTCAATGACATATTGGCTATTCTATATCATTCCGGCTCTTGCCTTTATTATTTTCTTTATTATTTATCGTAAGCAAGCTGCTGAAAATGCGAACGTAGCTAAAATGCGTACGAAGAAAGCCAATAAAGTAGCAACAAAACGTATGAAGTTAGCTGGAAAATTACTCTCAGAAAATAAGAAAGATGCTTTCTATGATGAAGTTTTAAAGGCACTGTGGGGATATATAAGTGACAAACTGAATATTCCGGTATCTCGTTTATCTAAAGATAATATTGAAGAGAAGCTAAGAAATCATGGAGTAAATGAGGAACTAATCAAAGAATTCCTGAATGCATTGAATGACTGTGAATTTGCCCGGTTTGCTCCAGGTGATGAAAATCAAGCCATGGATAAAGTTTATTCTTCTTCAATAGAAGTAATAAGCAAAATGGAGAATTCGATAAAACATTAACCCAGAAGAGATTGTGTCATGAAAAAGATATTATTTTTTATATTATTATCAATGTCACTTACTTGTTTTGCACAAGATTCGTTAAACATTGATTCTAAACAAACCAATGGAGCTGATTCTATCCACGCTTCACACACCACATTTTCCAGTAACACACTGGAAGATGCCACAAAAGCTGAAGGCGATTCCGCATATATAAAAGAAGATTATGCAGCAGCTATTCAAATATATGAAGCATTATTAAAAAATGGAGAAGCTGCTGACGTTTATTACAATCTGGGAAATAGTTATTATAAAATAGGAGAGATAGCGAAAGCTGTTTTAAATTATGAGCGTGCCTTGTTATTGCAACCTGGAAATGGCGATATACGTGCTAATCTTGAAGTGGCACGCGCAAAGACAATAGACAAAGTTGAGCCTGTTCCTGAAGTGTTCTTTGTTTCATGGATCAAATCTCTGACAAATAGCATGAGTGTAGATGCATGGGCCACATGGGGTATTGTATCCTTTATTCTATTGATTATAGCTCTTTACTTTTTTATATTCTCTAAACAGATTGTGTTAAAGAAAGTAGGCTTCATATTAGGAATTGTTTTTCTGATTGTCACCATTTGCTCTAATCTTTTTGCTTCACAACAAAAAGAACATTTAGTCAATCGAAATGAAGCTATAGTAATGAACCCAAGTGTAACAGTTCGAAGTACTCCAAGCGAGAGTGGTACCAGTTTGTTTATTCTGCATGAAGGGAGAAAAGTAAACGTCAAGGACAACTCTATGAAAGAATGGAAAGAAATTCGGTTGGAAGATGGAAAAGTAGGATGGGTACCAGCTTCCGCTATTGAAGTAATATAAAGGTCATTAATAGATTTTATAAATTCAAGAAAAAAAGATAAGCAAATAATTTGTTTTATCTTTTTTTTTGCTTAAGTTTATAGCGTGATAAAAAATTAAATACAATATAGTATTAACCATTAAATTTATGAGACATGAGAACAATAACATTTAATGAACTTCGCAAGATTAAAGATTCATTGCCTAGCGGTAGCATGCATAGAATAGCAGACGAACTTGGTTTGCACGTCGATACAGTGCGCAACTTCTTCGGAGGGCACAATTTCAAGGAAGGAAAAAGTGTCGGAATACATCTTGAGCCCGGTCCGGATGGCGGGCTTGTAATGCTGGATGATACGACCGTTCTTGATCGGGCTTTAAAAATCCTAGATGAATTGAATATGAGTATGCAAAAAGAACAGGCTACCGAATCTGTGCAAGTTTAAAATATAACAAACTGAATCCCAATTGAATCAAACAATTGGGATTTCTTATTTGTTTTCACCTTATAAAATGTGCATTTATGGAAGACAAATTAGTAACCCTAGCCATTCTGACATACACCAAAGCGCAGATCTTAAAGAATGTCTTGGAAAATGAAGGTATAGAAACATACATTCACAACGTAAATCAAATACAACCGGTTGTTTCTTCGGGGGTGCGTTTACGCATAAAGGAAAGCGATCTGCCACGTGCTTTGAAAATAACAGAAAGTTCTACATGGCTGTCTGAAAGTATAGTGGGAGAGAAGGAGCCCAAAACAGAAAATAAGTCAAATAAGATTTTAATTCCCGTCGACTTCTCTAATTATTCGATGAAAGCGTGTGAATTTGCATTTAACCTAGCAAAAACAGAAAATGCTGAAGTCATTTTGTTGCACGTCTATTTTACGCCTATATATGCTTCATCATTACCATATGGAGATGTTTTCAATTACCAAATTGGAGATGAAGAATCCGTAAAAACGATTATTCAGAAAGTTCATTCTGACCTCAATGCCTTATCAGAAAAGATAAAAGAAAAAGTCACATCGGGTGATTTTCCCAATATTAAATATAGCTGTATCTTACGTGAAGGTATTCCAGAAGAAGAAATCTTAAGATATGCTAAGGAACAGCGTCCTATGGTTATCATCATGGGGACTCGGGGAAAGAATCAGAAAGATATCGATTTGATTGGCAGTGTAACTGCTGAAGTTATTGATAGAAGCCGCACAGCTGTACTGGCCATTCCCGAAAACACACCATTTAAACAGTTTAGTGAAGTAAAACGGATCGCCTTTATTACCAATTTTGATCAAAGAGATTTAATTGCTTTCGAAGCATTCTTTAATACTTGGAAATCATTCCATTTTTCTGTATCTTTAATACATCTTACTGATTCCAAAGATACCTGGAATGAAATAAAACTAGCAGGCATAAAAGAATATTTTCACAAGCAATATCCAGGGCTTGAAATTCATTATGATGTAGTAATGAACGATAATTTGTTAAAAGGACTTGATCAGTATATCAAAGATAATCAAATAGATATAATCACTTTGACTTCTTACAAAAGGAATATATTTGCTCGGTTATTTAATCCAAGTATTGCTAGAAAAATGATTTTTCATTCTGATACACCATTACTTGTTATTAACAGCTGATCAGATCAAGCAAAAAATGGGCATTTATGATTGATGAATAATCAATACTATGTTGTATTAACGTAATTAACATTAATGATAGCAAACGTATGTTATATAATAACACTGTTTAACATATTGGATAACTATATACATACGAGGTATACCATTTACAAGAATATCGAGAAATTGATATTGATACAAATAAACAGGAGATAAATTACGGAGGAAATCAAATATTTCAATAAGGTCATGAAAGGGGATAGGACAGCCAGATATAAAGTATTTCATAATGTAAATATTTTTATACTGTCATTTTTCGTATAATAGGACAAGAAAAAAGGATAGCCGAGTGGATTAATCGGCTACCCTTCGGGAAAATGACATGGGTTTTACTTAAACAAAGAACGAATGAACTTAAATATTCTATAATAAATATAGAATACAATAGGAGTTAATATAAACCATTCACTACCAGCAGGCAAGAAGCCAAGCAATAAACAAAACATAACTTAAAATATTTGGTTTTTACAAATATAATAAATAGTTTAATCTATTGCACCAACAGAACGTAATATTTTAGAGCCTGTATTAAAAATACCAATTTTATCCGTATCATGAATAAGATTAAAGAGAGTTTCCTCCAAAGTCTTAACACGAGTTTTATACGTATCAGCATTAAAGCGGTTTTCCTGTCGTTGAGCCTGATTAGATAACTGTTGACTTGTAATCTGTTCTACACCAAGAGAAGTACGTACTTCAGTTTCAGCCATTTTCTTAATCTCATGCTCAGCCTGATTACGAGTTAACTTACCTTGAGCCAGTCTCAACTGAATATCAGCAGCTTTTTGAGCTAGGTCCATTTTTTGATTAGCATCCATAAACGAAAGTTGTTTATCAGCCATCAATGTTTGTACATTGGTAAGTTTACGCTCAGCACGCATTTTAGAAATAGATTCCTTATTAACTTCCATAGTAGACGTTTTCAAATCCTTATCTATAGAAGCTATAAGTTTATCAAGAGCCAAACGACCTTTTTTAGTATGAGTATCAGCCTTGATATTAGCTATCTTAGCAATAGCTTCAGCAGCTTTATATTTACCTTCAATACGCAAATTATCAGTTTCAGCACGAATTTTATTACGGTCAGGTTCAGACTGAATACGGTCAACAACATCACCAAGAGCCTGTGCAATACCGGAATAGTCTGCAGTATAAGACGCAGAAGTAGGAGGCGTAACACCTTGAGCAGACGGAGAAGTAGCAGCGCCGGTAGATTCAGCAGTACCAGCAGAACCACCGGACATCATCAGATAGGGATTAAGTCCGGCAGCTTCCAAACGTTGACGTTGAGCAGGAGCAGAATTATATTCTGCAACATCCCAAGCATTTTGCTTGGCATCATTATAAAAATTCCATTGGTCGCCTAATTGCTGATTATACATTTTTGTATTATAAGCCATTTGCTTATCAAACATTTTCTCGTTAAATTCATTACTACTTTGAGCAATAGAAGAATTACTCTTATTACTCATAACAGAAGCACCAACAGAACCAACGGCGGCAAGAGCACCGCCAATAAGAGCAGCAGAAGCCATAATAATAAAGTTTTAAATTATTTTTATCTTCGATAAAAACCTCGGGGGCATAGCCCTGGAGCCCCCCCTAGAAGGGGACCCCCCAGTTAAGGTTTAGGTTAAAAAAATTAAGGGGAGACTGCTCGCAGGCTCTTTTTTCATTGTCTAACCTTTCGGACAATAACCGGGAGGATTCACGCGCGCACGTGTTAAGGTCACGCGCACACGTGTTAAATAGAGTTAATTTGGATAATTTGAGACTAATTTTGTACGATTTTATACTATCAGTCTCAAATATTTTGTTATCACTCTGATGGAGCAGGCTCAACAGGAGCAGAAGGCTCATTAGTCTGTTGAGCCTGTGCAGCAGCCAAAGCGGCTACAGCATCATCAGAAGAGCTCATAAGATACTGACTCCAAGCCATCAGCTCACTAGGAGACTGAATAAAGCGAGACTTGACAAAAGACATCAATTGCTCATCACCAAGCTTAGAACGAATCTCTGAAAATTGAGGTTCACGAACTTGAACAGAATCAAAGTAGGAGAGAAGCGATTCACGTGAAAGCCTATCCAATCTCTGTTGATTAAACAACATATAAATATCAGAGGTGAGACGGACACTCTGTTTACTGTCTACTTCAATTTTCTGAAACACAAATTGGTCAACCGGAGAAGATTCACGGAATTCACTACATTTCATTTCCTTAGAAGTAATAATACAAGAACATTCAGGAGCTACATAAGGCTCCAAACGACGTTTAGACCACATAATTATAATTTTTAAAAGTTAATAATAAAGGACTAGTAAGGCAAGCCATCAGTATCAAGGTTACGGACTACTTTTACATCAAAGAACGAAGTGCAAAGAAAATTATCCGTATCAACCTTATCATTAACCTCAACAGCAAACAACGGGTTAACCGAATTAGGGTTTACTTTAAAAGAAGTATAAGTAGACAAAACAGAAGGACCAGAACCAGTCACAGACGTAATTTGACCTAAAACCGAATCATTATCATACGAAATAATCCAGTTCTTCAAAGAAGTTTTAAAAGCACCTACAGAAGTATCAACATCTGTTTTATAATCAATATAACGCGGAGCATATCCCAATAAATGATAATCATAAGGGAAGATATTAGAAGAAGTATTAACAAGACGAACAAGAGGAACACTTTCCATACCAACACGGTCAAATTCGGGGATAGCATAATCAGCAGCATGCACCTTCGTATAGATAGGAGACGTAATATCACAAGTATAGTCAATCAAAGGCAAGCAATGATAAATACACATGATAAGACCGTAACGACCTTGAGAATTAAAGGAAATACGACCATTAGAAACACCAGTACCCTTACCTGCAATATCAGCGGCATTTTCACCTGTAATATTATTATTTACAACCTCATTGATATCCAATGAAGAATCAACACCACCAAGGTAGGTACACATTTCAGAGAAACCATCACCAGGGGACACATTCCAGTGTTTTTCAATTTGTTCTTTATAATCCTTGTTACCTGACAAAGTAATTTCTTTCCATTTCTGCAAGAACTCAGCTTGACGAAGAGCAAGAATAGAAAAATTAGCATCAACAGAAAGAGGGGTACCCGTAGCAGTACCAGAAACAGCTACAGAAGCAACATTACCATACTGTTGACGAGGTAAAACACCATGAAACAAATCCTTTTGCCAATTACAGTAACGAAGGTCAAACATATTGTAATCTTTAATAAATGCACTATCAGTAATACCGGAAACATTCATAGAATTAACACCATCCATATAATCAACATTGAAGCAAGAAGGCGAACACTTCTCCCATTGAGATTCACGGTGGAAATCAGAATAAATCTTTTGATAAGCAAGTAAACCAAAAATATTCAATTGAAGATTAGCAGTTAAAGGGTCATCAGACCAAGAAGTACCAGAAGCATAAAGAGAAAAATTACCATAGCCAAGATATTCCAAAAGCTTAGCAGATAAAAGACCACGATTATAGCCAAAAAAATTTTTAACATAAGATTCAGAAGAAGTAGAAGGGAAAGATGACAAATAATCAGCAATCTGCTCACAAGTAACATAAGGCATCTCACCAGACAATGAATCATAAGCAGGAACCAATCCAGTAGCATGTTGGGGGTTGTCATACATTTGTGTCAACACAGTATTAGCCTTATTCCAGAGCAAGTCATAAGGGACAAAATAGAAGTCGTAATACTCTCTCATACGAGCAAAAGCAGCAGTATTAAGAGGTTGAGTACGGGTAAAAGCACGAAGGTCAATAGACCAAGAATCACCGGGAAGAACTTCCCAAGTTTTCACAGGCAATAACTCACCACATTTAGCAGTAAAATTACGCTTAGAAGAAAGGTCGAAACCATTTCGAGAAGTCTTATTTCTCAAAGACTTCAAACTCATAATGTTAGCCATTGTTAAAAGTGTTAAAATTAGACATCACTCAAAGAACATCTTATTTGCGTCATTGAGTTTTTTATGCTTTATACGGTCACCAAAGAGCTTTTTAACATCCGAGCTATAGAGACGATAAACAGGAGTTTTTTCAAGCAAATTAGTATCAGTATAAACGTTATTATAAAAGTAAGGATAATAGGAATTATCCCAATTATCAGTACAAAGGTCATCATCACCAATTAAATCACTTTCATAAAATAGTTGTTGAGCTTCAAAGAATTTAGTCAGATGCATATAGTCCAGGCGGGAATAAAATTCCTCAATTAAACGTTGTTTAGATTTACGCTCCGCTAAAGTGTTATGAGTACAAACAAAATACAAGAAGTGTTTAGAAATCAGCAATTCAGTATAGATACGGTGTACATAACGAGAGAACTCATCAGAATTAAACGAATGTAACAATACATCAGGGTCATAGAAATATTGAGACAATTCATACAATTTAGATTGGTCGGAACAATAACCATAAAGGTCAAGCAAATAGGTTTCCTTAGTATTATGGAAATAATAAATATAGATAGCTATTTCTTTCGCAAGCGAGAACGACGTTTTGGCATCGGGGAATAATAACCGCGCTGTATCATAGATTGAGTAAGAGTAAGCACGTTCACGTGAAGATTTAGAAGCAAATCCTTTACATCGTGGGTAAAAGTAAGAGTAACACGACCTCCATACGTCAAACTCTTTATATTTTCCATTGAGTACGACGCTTCTTTTAATAAAGTTTTCAGGGGTAAGCGAGTATACTTTTTCACGTTGACAGTCAAGAAAGCCTTGACCCAGTTTTTGAGAATGAACGTTGAACGGACAGACGGAACCAGCTTTAAAAACTTTGGGTATAGTGCAAGAACTATTAACGTACGACGCAACGTAGTTAGAACACTGTCCTTTGGAGACTTGACAATCGATACGACCAAGGGTCCATGCTTTAGATATATTCTCTGAACATATTTGTAGCGCTTTGTCGGAGTTGAGGAATAGTAAGAGATGATAATGCGGGCGGAAGTGTACAGGTCCGTATTCGCCGACAGCAAAGTAACGCACTTTTTCCGAGGGGGAAAACTTAGTAACATAGTATCTTAAACGTTTTAGAAATAATTGTAAATCAGTTTTACGAAGGTAGGGGACATCACCAAATAAATAGAACTTATTAAGTAAATTAGTTCTTTCATCCTCTGTAAGGTCAGCAGGTCCAAGAATTTCACCAGTTTCTTTATCTATAAGGTCACAACCGTAGGGGCGTTCAATAGAATCAACGAACATTGCACGAGGTATAAAACGATTGGCATAGGTAAGAGTTATAAACAAAGTATGTTTAGATGAATAAGATTCCAAGTCACATTGGAAAGCATAACGGGAGTTTTTAGCAAGCGTACAGGCTTGACAATGTCCACAAGGAACTACCATAGACTCATTAGTATAAGGGTTAATTATACGTTTAGGATGGAGACACTTACAAAAGGGGTTTTGTACCATAGTTAGAAATTAGGAGATAAATCCAAAGTAGTAGAATCATTACGAGACTCAGATTTTTGGTCAATCTGTTGATGAGAACTAGAGTTGTTTTTCTGAATACTCATAGACATAGTAACAGCACACGAAGAGACAAGAACCACGTTACAAACAGTAACAATAAAAGTTACAAGAGCCTGAATAATACGACTCCATTGGTCATTGGTAAGTTTCATAATTAATCAGTAATTAAAGTAGTTGTACAAATATATTGAGGAAGAACACTAATAGACTTAGATATTTTACTAGCTTCAATAACAGAGATACCGAAGAGAGAAAATGTACTAACAGGATGCAAGACAGTAACACGACGACCAGCACAAACAGAAGAAGACACAAGGCTTATAGTGAAATCCCAATCATGTTTGGACTCAAAAGCTTGTTTCATGTTGTATTTTTCACATTTTTTCATATTAAACAAATTATATAGATTGAACACGAGCAACAATAACAAACTGATATTTTTCACGAAGCAATTTTGCAACAGAACGAATATAAGAACGAGGAACAGATACACGCATATCATATTGAGCAGGCTCATTCAGGTTATGATAGCGAATAATATAAGAATCTAATTTTTGATTTTTTGTAGCCATAATATTAAAGTTTTAATTATATCGCAAAGATACGAAGGGAATAATCAATATTATGTTTAATTAAAAAGGAGCAATGTTATTATATTGCTCCTTTTTAATTTTTATCAATTGAAGAAAAATACATATGTATTTTTTGATTATCTCTCCTCAATATGAATTATACGAAAAAAAGAAGGTTACTATTTCTAGCAACCTTCCCATATTTTTCAGACTTATATTTTTCAGACTTATAATTTTCCTGAAAACGATATTACTTCATCAGTTTATCGATTTCTTCAAATTCAGGTCCCATGTTCAAGTTATAGTAAACTCTATAAAGACCTTGTAACCATAAATCTTGTTGATCAGGTTTCAAAGCTCTAGCTTTTTCATAGAATGGTTTAGCTTCTTCGTAGAATTTCTTAACTACAGCCTGTGCTTCAGCATATTTAGGATCATTGATATCTGTTGTTGCTTTATCAGCATAATCCTGTGCTTTCATCAAATATACCAAGCCTACATTAGAGTATGCTTCTGCATATTCCGGATCAGCAGCAATAGCTTTCTTGTAGTATTCGATTGCATTATCATACTCTTTCATATTATGATAAAGATATGCTTTTACATACAAATACAACTTATTGTTCGGATCATTAGATAACATTCTGTCAGCAAACTCCATAGCTTTTGAAGCTTGATTAGAGCTATTATAATAATCAACCAAATTAGCAAAGAAATAATCATTTCCAGGGAACTTTAGGATACCCTCTTCCAAAGATTTAATCCAAGCAGCAGTATCACCTTTAGCTTTATAGGCATCAGCCATCAATTGCATTGCAAATTTACCTCCGTCCTTATCAGATAAAGCCATTGGGGCATATTTAATAATAGCATCTTTATCACCTACCCTATCAGCAGCCAATGTAGCATAATATGCAATTTGTGGGATAAGAGTATCATTCTTAGCCAATTCTTTATCAGCTAGCATCGGATACGAAGCTGATTCAACATATGTTGCAAAGAATTTCAAGGCTTCTTTATTCTTATCCAAGTTAAAATACTGAATACCACCATTAATCAAATTAGGACGTTCAGCCAACATACTTGAAGCATTTGCTTTCCGGTATTTGTTTTTAACTTTTCCCTTTTCATTAGGTATTTCCGCTAATTCATCACACTTAGTATAGTACTCATACATTTTCAGAATACTATTATACACTTTCAATGTATCATACGGTTTTTTCAAAAAAGCATTTTTCATTTGCTCTTCGTTGATACGTCTCTGAATAAATCCAGCAACGTCCCATGTGTCAGCAAGATCCTTCGTTTCAGGATTCTTCATAGCTTCTTTAATAAGCTGCTCAGCCTGCTTAAAATTAGGTTTTACGTCATTAGCCATACTCTTTGCTTCTTTCACATTTTTCATCTGTGCGAATGAGAAGCTAACAGCCATCAATAAAACCATCGAAAATAATACTCTTTTCATGATTGTTGTTTGATTAATTATTAATATTATGTCTATTCCTCGATTTCGTTGTTGCTTTCGTTTTCATTTACGTCTGCTACATCATCAATATCAGGAGCATCAGCATTCGGATCACTCACAATTGTTCCTTCTGCTTCTTCTGCCGGAATTTCATCTTCAAGACTTTCTGTCATAACCTTACATACCGAACCAATCTGGTCGTTACGTTTTTCTAAATTTATCAGACGGACACCTTGAGTAGCACGGCCCATAATACGAACATCAGCCACTTTCAAACGAATAGTGATACCAGACTTATTGATAATCATCAAGTCATTTTCATCAGTTACTGACTTGATTGTTACCAACTTACCTGTTTTTTCGGTAATATTCATGGTCTTCACACCCTTACCACCACGGTTCGTCTTACGATAGTCTTCTATTTCAGAACGTTTGCCATATCCTTGTTCGGAAACTACCATCACAGATTCTGTCTTCAAATCTTTGATACAAATCATTCCTACTACTTCATCCTGGCCATCATTATCCAATGTAATACCGCGTACACCTGTTGCTGTACGTCCCATTACACGAACTGCTGCTTCATGGAAACGAATTGCACGTCCATTACGATTGGCAATGATGATTTCATTGTTTCCATTCGTCATACGAACTTCAATAACACTGTCATCTTCACGGATAGTTATGGCATTTACACCATTCTGACGAGGACGAGAATACTGTTCTAGTAATGTCTTCTTTATTACCCCTTTCTTAGTACAGAACAATACATAATGGCTATTAATAAACTCAGAATCTTCCAAACTCTTCACACGCAAGTATGCAGTTACATTATCGTCCGAGTCAATATTCAACAAATTCTGAATAGCACGTCCCTTAGAATTCTTCGTTCCCTCAGGTATTTCATATACTTTCAGCCAATAGCACTTGCCTTTTTGTGTAAAGAACATCATCGTATTGTGCATGGTAGCAGGATAAATATGTTCTACAAAGTCTTCATCACGGGTCTCCGTACCTTTCGAACCTACACCACCACGATTTTGTGCACGGAATTCAGTCAACGGAGTACGTTTGATATAACCCATATGAGAAATTGTAATAATCATCTGATCATCTGCATAGAAGTCTTCCGGATTGAACTCTTCTGAAGAATAAACGATTTCAGAACGACGTTCATCTCCATATTTCGTTTTAACTTCCAACAATTCATCTTTCATTACCTGACGGCATACTTCATCATCAGCCAAAATACTTTCCAAATAAGCTATCTGCTTCATTATTTCTTCGTATTCCGCATGAAGCTGATCCTGCATCAGACCTGTCAATTGACGCAAACGCATTTCTACAATTGCGCGAGACTGAATTTCTGTCAGGTTGAATCGCTCAATCAAGCCTGCTATAGCGTCATTAGGAGTTTTTGCTGCACGAATGATACGAATTACTTCATCAATATTATCCGAAGCGATAATCAAACCTTCAAGAATGTGCGCGCGTTCTTTCGCTTTACGAAGATCGAACTGAGTACGACGAATAACAACTTCGTGTCTATGTTCGATGAAATATTTAATTAAATCTCTCAGATTCAACGTCTTTGGACGTCCATGAACCAAAGCAACATTATTTACGCCAAAAGATGTCTGCAAAGCTGTCATTTTATAGAGTTTGTTCAACACTACACTTGCATTTGCATCACGTTTGATGTCAATAACAATACGCATACCGTCACGGTCAGACTCATCGTTGGCATTTGAGATACCTTCTATTTTCTTATCATTTACAAGATCAGCTATATACTTAATCAACTCGGCCTTATTTACATTATAAGGAATCTCGGTTATTACGATCTTATCATGTGTCTGTCCGCTTTCGATTTCGGCTTTCGCACGCATAATTACACGTCCTCGTCCAGTCAAATATGCCTCGCGTACACCACTCACACCATATATAAACCCACCAGTAGGAAAATCTGGTGCTTTGACAAATTCCATCAGTTCCTCTACTGTAATTTCCGGATTATCAATATATGCTTCACATGCTTCAATTACTTCCGAAAGATTATGAGGAGGCATATTGGTAGCCATACCTACAGCGATACCGGATGCTCCGTTCACCAGAAGATTCGGGATACGTGTCGGCATAACTTTAGGTTCTACCAACGTATTATCAAAGTTAGGCTCAAAATCGACGGTTTCCTTATACAGGTCATCCATCATTGCTTCACCCAACTTATTAAGACGAGCTTCTGTATAACGCATAGCAGCAGGGCTATCACCGTCTACAGAACCAAAGTTTCCCTGTCCATCTACCAAAGGATAACGCATTGCCCATTCCTGAGCCATACGCACCATTGCAAAATAAACAGAAGAATCTCCATGAGGATGGTACTTACCGAGTACCTCACCCACAATTCTGGCTGATTTCTTATAAGGTTTGTCTGAAGTATTGCCCAATTCCATCATTCCGTATAAAATTCTACGGTGAACAGGCTTAAATCCATCTCTAACATCCGGAAGGGCACGCGAAACGATGACCGACATGGAGTAGTCAATGTACGATGACTTCATTTCCTCCTCGATGTTAATCTTTATAATTCTGTCTTGTTCAAGCATTTAAAATGATTATTAATTATACATTCTACGGTTTGTGAAAAACCACGCTAAAGTACTACTTTTCCCCGATATACGAAAGTTTTTAGAAAGAAAGTTTTAGCATGACCGGGACGACAATTCATTAAACTTTAAAATTCGAAAATAAAAAGATAAAAACGATAAATATAATATGGAAAGATAGATAACATTGGTAAAAAAGAGCTGGATATTTGTTATACCTTATATATATAATGCAAATACACCGTTTTTATGGCACGCCATTTGTAGATATAAGAAATAAAGCAAATATTGCAATACAAACTTGATTAATGCGTATATTTGCCAGTGAATAACCCTTAGAAGAAAAGGAAAAGTATGAATAATCAATTCTCACAAAGAGTTTCCGACATTATCGTCTATAGTAAGGAAGAAGCGAATCGGTTGAGAAGTAGGTATATAGGCCCTGAGCACCTGCTTCTGGGAATCCTCCGTGACGGTGAAGGAAAAGCTATCGAGATATTGTCTAAACTCAACACCAATCTAGCTGCAATAAAGCAACAGATTGAAGCTCAACTGAAGGCAGAAGCTGATGATATGTTATTGCCTGATGCAGAGGTACCGTTATCTAATGATGCGGCAAAGATATTAAAAATGTGTATTTTAGAAGCTCGTGGAATGAAAAGTAACATCGCTGATACAGAACATGTATTATTGGCTATTTTAAGAGAAAAAAACAATATGGCCGCTTCTGTACTTGAAGCAAACGATATAAATTATGTGAAAGTACTGGAGCAAGCTACATTGCAGCCAGATATAAACTCTGGTATGGGTTTCACGGAAGACGATGATGATGACGAAGAAATGTCCTCTCCCCGTTCCGGCAGAGGTGGTTCGGACGAACGCCAACAGGCACAAACCGCTTCAAAAAAGCCGTCTAATGACACGCCGGTACTTGACAATTTCGGTACTGACATGACAAAAGCGGCAGAAGAAGGACGCTTGGATCCTGTTGTCGGCAGAGAGAGAGAAATCGAACGTTTAGCGCAGATCTTAAGCCGCCGCAAAAAGAACAATCCGATTTTGATTGGTGAGCCTGGTGTAGGAAAATCAGCGATTGTTGAAGGTCTTGCATTAAGAATCATTCAGAAAAAGGTTTCGCGGATTCTGTTTGATAAACGAGTGGTTGCTCTTGATATGACTGCTGTTGTAGCAGGAACCAAATATCGTGGACAATTTGAGGAACGTATTCGTTCCATTCTCAATGAATTACAGAAAAATCCGAATGTAATATTATTCATTGATGAAATCCACACGATTGTAGGCGCAGGTTCTGCGGCAGGTTCTATGGATGCTGCCAATATGCTAAAACCGGCATTGGCAAGAGGAGAAATACAATGTATCGGTGCTACCACTCTTGATGAATATCGTAAGAACATTGAGAAAGATGGCGCTTTGGAACGTCGTTTCCAAAAAGTAATAGTAGAACCGACTACCGCTGCCGAAACTTTGCAGATTTTGCGTAATATCAAGGATAAATATGAAGACCACCACAATGTGTATTATACGGATGAAGCATTGGAAGCATGTGTCAAGCTGACAGACCGCTATATCACAGATCGTAATTTCCCTGATAAAGCTATTGACGCTTTAGACGAAGCCGGTTCACGTGTACATCTTACCAATGTCAATGTGCCCAAAGAGATAGAAGAACAAGAAAAACTGATCGAAGAAGCCAAAAGCAAGAAAAACGAAGCTGTGAAATCGCAGAATTTCGAACTTGCAGCCAGCTTCCGTGATAAAGAAAAAGAGCTTTCTGTCCAATTGGATGAGATGAAAAAAGAATGGGAAGCCAATCTGAAGGAAAACAGGCAAACTGTTGATGCAGAAGAAATTGCCAATGTCATCTCAATGATGTCAGGCATTCCGGTACAACGGATGGCACAAGCTGAAGGTATCAAGCTCGCAGGTATGAAAGAAGATTTGCAGGCTAAAGTCATCGCACAAGATACAGCAATAGAAAAACTGGTTAAAGCTATTTTGCGAAGCCGTGTAGGGCTAAAAGATCCTAATAAGCCAATTGGCACATTTATGTTCTTAGGCCCGACAGGAGTTGGTAAAACTCACTTAGCAAAAGAGTTAGCCAAATACATGTTTGGTTCTGCTGATGCACTGATTCGTATAGATATGAGTGAATATATGGAAAAGTTCACTGTTTCACGCCTGGTTGGAGCACCTCCGGGATACGTAGGATATGAAGAAGGTGGTCAGCTGACAGAAAAAGTGCGCCGTAAACCATACTCGATTGTATTGCTTGATGAGATAGAAAAAGCACATCCGGATGTGTTCAACATCTTGCTTCAGGTTATGGATGAAGGTCGTCTGACTGACAGTTATGGCAGAATGGTAGATTTCAAAAATACTGTTATTATCATGACTTCCAATATAGGAACCCGTCAGCTGAAAGAATTTGGACGTGGCGTTGGTTTTGCGACACAAAGCCGCCTGGATGATAAGGAATTCTCGCGAAGCGTAATACAAAAAGCTCTAAACAAATCATTCGCGCCCGAATTCATCAATCGTGTAGATGAGATAATCACGTTTGACCAGCTTTCTCTGGAAGCAATAACAAAGATTATAGACATAGAGCTGAAAGGATTGTATGATAGAATAGAATCTATTGGTTACAAGCTTGTTATTGAAGATAAGGCGAAAGAATTTATCGCCGGCAAAGGATATGACGTACAATATGGCGCCCGTCCTTTGAAGCGAGCAATTCAAACTTATCTGGAGGATGGCTTATCCGAGCTCATCATTTCCTCCTCTTTGAAGGAGGGAGATACTATTCAGGTATCTCTCAATGAAGAAAAAGGTGAATTGGAGATGAAAGTTGTCACTCCGGAATAATATTATTTCCTGAATAAGAAAATAAAATAATATGCCATAATGTCAGACCTTCGGGTCTGGCATTTTTTTTGTCTCTATCTGAACAAACATCAATTAAAATTAATCAATAGATAAACTAAAAAATATACGTATTATGCAAAAAGGTAATATTGGGGTTACAACAGAGAACATTTTCCCTATCATTAAAAAGTTTTTGTACAGTGACCATGAGATTTTTCTGCGCGAGTTAGTATCCAATGCAGTAGACGCCACTCAAAAGCTGAATACGCTTGCTTCTATTGGCGAATTTAAGGGTGAACTGGGTGATTTAACCGTTCACGTTGAATTGGGCAAAGATACCATTACTATTTCTGACCGTGGTATCGGTTTGACTGCAGAGGAAATTGAAAAGTACATCAATCAAATAGCTTTTTCAGGAGCTAACGACTTCCTGGAGAAATACAAGAATGACGCAAATGCCATTATCGGACATTTCGGACTTGGCTTCTACTCTGCTTTTATGGTTGCAAAGAAAGTGGAAATTATCACTAAATCATACAGAGACGGTGCACAAGCCGTAAAATGGACTTGTGATGGCAGCCCTGAATTCACTATTGAAGAAATAGAAAAAGCCGATCGTGGATCAGACATCATCTTATACATTGATGATGACTGCAAAGAATTTCTCGAAGAAGCACGTATTTCCGAGCTTCTGAAGAAATATTGCAGCTTCCTTCCTGTTCCCATTGCATTTGGGAAAAAGAAAGAATGGAAAGACGGCAAACAAGTAGAAACAGCCGAAGATAATATAATCAATGATACCACTCCTTTGTGGACACGTAAACCTAGCGAACTTTCGGATGAAGATTACAAATCATTCTATAGTAAGCTATATCCAATGTCTGATGAACCACTATTCTGGATTCACCTGAATGTTGATTATCCATTCCATCTGACCGGTATCCTCTATTTCCCGAAGGTAAAGAGCAATATTGAATTAAATAAGAATAAGATTCAGTTATATTGCAATCAGGTATATGTTACAGACTCGGTTGAAGGTATTGTGCCGGACTTCCTGACTTTGTTACATGGCGTAATCGATTCTCCGGATATTCCGTTGAACGTTTCCCGTTCGTATTTGCAAAGCGACTCGAACGTGAAGAAGATTTCAACTTATATCACAAAGAAGGTTTCCGACCGTTTACAGTCTATATTCAAGAATGACCGTAAGCAGTTTGAGGAGAAGTGGAATGATTTAAAAATATTTATCAATTACGGAATGCTCACACAAGAGGATTTCTATGATAAAGCGCAAAAATTTGCCCTTTTCACCGATACAAATGACAAGCATTATACATTTGAAGAGTACCAGACCCTTATTAAAGATAATCAGACAGATAAAGATGGAAACCTAATTTATCTGTATGCAAATAACAAGGATGAGCAATACAGTTATATTGAAGCTGCCACCAACAAAGGATACAATGTTTTGCTCATGGATGGCCAGTTGGATGTAGCTATGGTGAGCATGCTGGAACAAAAACTTGAAAAATCCCGTTTCACTCGTGTAGACAGCGATGTCGTTGACAATCTTATTGTAAAAGAAGATAAGAAAGGTGAAACGTTGGAAGCCAATAAACAGGATGCAATCACAACAGCCTTCAAGAGTCAATTGCCTAAAATGGATAAAGTTGAATTCAATGTCATGACACAGGCATTAGGAGAAAATTCAGCTCCAGTCATGATTACTCAAAGCGAATATATGCGTCGTATGAAGGAAATGGCAAATATTCAGGCCGGAATGAGTTTCTATGGTGAAATGCCTGATATGTTTAATCTAATTCTTAATTCAGACCATAAGTTGATAAAACAGGTATTGAATGAAGAAGAAAGCGCTTGCCAGGCAGAAGTAGCTCCGATACTTTCTGAAATGGACAATGTCAACAAACAACGCAATGAGTTGAAAGACAAGCAAAAGGATAAAAAAGAAGAAGAAATCCCCACATCAGAAAAAGATGAACTAAACAATCTGGATAAGAAGTGGGATGATCTGAAAGGTAAGAAAGAAGCTATCTTTATCGGCTACGCAAGCAATAATAAAGTTATCCGCCAGCTGATCGATTTGGCCTTATTGCAAAACAATATGCTAAGAGGTGAAGCTTTGAATAACTTCGTAAAACGTAGCATAGAATTGATTTAATATCGCCCCTTTAAACATTACACATACTTCAAGAAAGAGCATTCAACGTTAAATACACGTTGTAATGCTCTTTTTCAATTTAAAACGATCGGTAAAATATCGATTAATTGAAAAGTATTGTATATATTTGAACACTTAATAGACGAAAAATTCAATTGTTTGATTTGGGTTATGAGAAAGATTTTTTTAGTGTTAATTACTTTATGGCTGATTATTCCGGCTATCCATGCCCAAAAAGTAGGACTTGTATTAAGCGGTGGTGGCGCCAAAGGGATGACACACATCGGTATCATTCGCGCTTTGGAAGAAAACAACATTCCTATTGATTACATTGCAGGCACTTCTATGGGAGCCATTATCGGTTCTTTATATGCCATGGGATACTCTCCTGACGACATGGTAGAACTTCTCAAGTCGGAAGACTTTAAACGATGGTATTCCGGAGAAGTGGAAGAGAAATATGTATATCACTTCAAAAAGAATCTTCCCACTCCCGAATTCTTCAATATTCGTTTTTCATTCAAGGACTCACTGAAAAGTTTGAAACCTCAATTCCTGCCTACCAGTGTTGTCAATCCGATTCAAATGAATCTCGTTTTTGTAGACCTATATGCACGTGCCACAGCCGCTTGTAAGGGAGATTTTGATAAACTTTTTGTTCCTTTCCGTTGCATTGCGTCCGATGTATACAACAAGAAACAATTAGTCATGAAGGAAGGAGATTTAGGAGATGCCGTCAGAGCTTCCATGAGCTTCCCATTCATGTTTAAACCTATTGAAATAGACAATGTATTAGCCTATGACGGAGGTATTTATAATAACTTTCCTACAGATGTCATGAGAGATGATTTTCATCCGGATGTCATCATAGGAAGCGTCGTGTCAACCAATCCCACTAAACCCAAAGAAAATGACCTCATGAGTCAAATTGAAAATATGGTGATGCAGAAAACCGACTATTCCATTCCGGACTCCATGGGGATTTTAATGACGTTCAAATATGACAATGTCAATCTAATGGATTTTCAACGCATTGACGAATTACACGATATAGGATATAATCGAACCATCAGCATGATGGATTCAATCAAAAGTCGTATCCATCGGCGTGTAAATCTGGACAATATACGTTTAAGAAGAATGGTATACCGGAGTAATTTTCCGGAGCTACGCTTTAAAAATATCATCATCGACGGAGCTAATCCACAACAACAAGTATATATTAAAAGAGAATTTCATAAATCAGATACCAAAGAATTCACTTATGAGGATTTAAAACAAGGTTATTTCCGATTGTTATCTGATAAAATGATTTCCGAAATTATACCGCATGCAATTTATAATCCGGAAGACGACACCTACGATCTACATTTAAAGGTGAAATTAGAAAATAATTTTGCTGTGCGGTTGGGAGGAAATATATCCACTTCCAACTCCAATCAGATCTATCTGGGGCTTAGCTATCAGGATTTAAACTACTATGCCAAAGAGTTTATCCTTGACGGGCAACTCGGAAAAGTATATAATAACGTGCAGTTTATGGCAAAAATTGACTTCGCCACTGCCATTCCTACCTCATACCGCCTTATAGGCTCAATCAGTACTTTCGACTATTTCAAGAAAGACAAACTTTTCTCGCGAAATAACAAACCCGCCTTTAATCAGAAAGACGAACGTTTCTTAAAATTGCAGGTCGGATTACCTTTCCTTTCGAGCAAGCGAGCAGAGTTTGGGGTCGGAATTGCGAAAATAGAAGATAAATATTTTCAGAAAAGCGTCATTGACTTTGGAAATGACAAATTTGACAAAAGTCGCTATGATTTATTCGGTGGATCAATCAGCTTTAATGGAAGCACCCTAAATTCTAAACAATACCCTACACGTGGATACAGAGAAGCTCTTGTTGCCCAGATCTTCGTTGGAAAAGAACGATTCTACCCGGGCGAAGGAAGTACCACCAACAACAATAATAAAGACCATCACTCATGGTTACAATTATCATACATGAAAGAGAAATATCATAATATGAGTGAACATTGGGTTTTAGGGTGGTATTTGAAGGCATTATATGCCTCTAAAAACTTTTCCGAGAACTATACGGCCACAATGATGCAGGCTGGAGAGTTTTCGCCCACGCTACACAGTAAATTGACCTACAACGAAGCCTTTCGTGCCAATCAATTTGTGGGAGCCGGTATTCGGCCTATTTACCGTTTAAACCAAATGTTCCATCTTCGGGGAGAATTTTATGGCTTTATGCCCATTTATCCAATCGAAAAAAACTCGTTGAATAAAGCATATTATGGAAAAGCTTTCTCCAAGTTTGAATATTTAGGAGAAATTTCTGTTGTATGTCAATTACCTTTTGGAGACATCTCTGCATATGTAAATCATTATAGCTCACCGAAAAGGGAGTGGAATGTCGGACTAAGTATAGGTTGGCAACTATTCAATTATCGGTTCATAGAATAATTTTCTACAAAAAAAGTCGTTGAAAAGCTTGCTAGTTCGGGAAAAGTCCGTATCTTTGCACCCGTTAAAACAAAAGAATGGTCGCGTAGCTCAACTGAATAGAGTAGCTGACTACGGATCAGCCGGTTACAGGT
>OGDN01001750.1_pt1 | contig 32499 bp, 24 predicted proteins | sample 1570271 | NCBI WGS metagenome assembly OGDN01 (sample SAMEA4384481, study PRJEB24528) | human gut metagenome | reverse complement strand
CACATCAGATTATAAAGGGCTGTGCTGAGACTGGACGTCAGGCACCAAATTGTCTTCATCTTTTGATGATTTATGATAAGACACTTGATTATACATTTGAAAATTGTGGTTTCTTAAAGACATACCGCAAGCTTTTCAAAGAAGCTGGTGTACTTCGTGTGAAGAAAGAAAATTATTCCTACACTGTTATGAAGAATCGAAGTGCCTTTTTGTACTTTAATGTAAATGGTTTGGAAGCATATTTAAAGATTGGCGAAAGCTACTGTGAGATTCGTAATTTTGTTCCAGATGAGATGGATATACAGGAAGGAAAGACTGTTCTTTCACACACAGCAAGAGGCTGGTATTATCTTCCATGGAAGGAAAAGCAAAATACAAGCGACTGGTGGCAGATGGATCACAAAAAGCGTGATCTTATGATTACAAGTGATCTTCACACTCAGGTAGTCATCACAGAGTTAGCAGATGGTCTTGAAATCAGCGTAGATACAGACGGGTTAGAGCGTTTGCCGCTTCGTATGGAGCTTTGTGTGCCGTCACAAACGACCTTAGAGAATGATCATTTCTGCATGGAGACAGTGGCTGGAAAGTCAATGGTTCTGTCAGATGATTATGTAACAATGACAAAGGGACTTACAAGCATCGAGTTTGGACCAGGTGCATGCGAGCATCATTTTAAGGGACATTATTCAGGCGAAGAAGTAAATGCTGATGGATATACAATCTACTGCAATACATATACGCCGACAAAGAGAGTTTACACTCTGAAGGTAAAACAATAAATGTAAATACAAATAAAAATACCCGGCTTTTACAGGCCGGGTATCTTTATTTGTAAAAGTATGATATAATACATTGCAGTTAATACCCTTGGTAAGGGAAGATCAGTACAATATATATATATAGAAGCAATACAATTTTAGAAAGGCAGGATACATATATGAAGTTTTATGCAGGATTAGATGTCGGAGGAACATCAGGAAGAGTAAAGTTTTCGACAGAAGATAAGACTCTGATTGGGGAATATTTAGGTGAGGGCTGTGCATTTAATACAGAAGGATATGAGATTGGAAGAGAGAAGTATCGTAAATTGATGGATGCAGCTCTTTCAAAGTATGAACTAAAAAGTTCTGATTGTCTTGGCATATGCATTGCGGCAAGCGGTATTGACTCTAAGGAGCAGGAAATGCAGATGAGAAGCATCTTTGAGGAGATGGGCTTTGCAAAGGAGCGTATTTTGGCTGTAAATGACTGTGAACTCTTTTTATATTTGTCTAAAGGACCTGTGCTTGTCACGATTTCTGGAACAGGTTCTATTTGTTATGGAAGAAATGAGGCAGGAGAAGTTTTTCGCACCGGCGGATGGAATCATGTATTGAGTGATGAAGGAAGTGCATATGATATAGGTCTTCAGACATTTAAAGCGTATGCAGATTGGCTGGATGGAAGGATCAATTGTCCAATTCTTGCAAAGAAGATTGCAAATGCGACAGGTGTTAAAACATTGGAGCAGGCTGACGTTTATGTAAATGATCATTTGCTTGATAAGAGTCCTGTCGGAGGGTTGGCTGTTTTATGCGCACAGGCGGCAGAGGAAGGTGATCTGGTAGCAAAAACAATTATAAAGGAGTGTGCGGCTAAGATTTTTGCGCTTGTATGGGATACATGCTGTAAGATGGAAGGAAAGCCAGATAATCGTATTAAACGTGAGCTTGATGAAGCCTTTTTTGCAAATCAAGAGGCAAAAGCTTTGCAGGCAGATTTATGGATGTGGGGAAGTGTCAATGTAAAGAATACATTTTTCCGCGAGCAAATTATCAATATGGCAAAAAAGAAGCTTCCGAATGTAACAGTAAAAATTCCAGAGAAGACTGCACTTGATATTGCACTTGGCGCAGCACAGGAGCACTTTGCATAAAGGAAAAGATCAATGCATAAGCTGATTGAAAATCAAGTGCGGATTTCAGTGCGAAATCTGGTAGAATTTATTCTTAGAAGCGGTGACATTGATAACCGCCATTCCACAAAAGCACAGTATGATGCGATGCAGATAGGAAGTCGTCTGCATCGCAAAATACAAGGTTCGATGCCGGGTACATATAAGGCAGAGGTTTCTCTAAAGCATACAGCACACTACAGGGACGTTGAGATTTTACTTGAAGGAAGAGCTGATGGCATTATTACACCAGATGAAAAGTCAGTAAAGGAAGAACAAGCTAATTTACTTTATAAGACACAAACAGATGGGAATGTATCAGCAGAGATTTTATTTATCATTGATGAAATTAAAGTCATCCGGCAGGATATGGAAAAGTTAGATAGTGCAGCGCAAGTTCATGCGGCACAGGCACTTTGCTATGCCTATATGTATGCAAGAGTATTGAATACAAAAGCAGCAAGCATTACTGGAGAAAATAAGGAGAATACAAGGCCTTGTATTGGCATACAAATCACATATTGCCATCCAGAAACTGAAGAAATCAAGCGTTTCCTAAAAGTATATACTTTTAAAGAAATCAAAGAGGAATTTGATTATTATATAAGTGAATATGGAAAATGGGCGCAGTTTTTGTATGAGCATCGTCTGGAAAGAAATGCTTCTGTACAAAAACTGTCTTTCCCTTATCCGTATCGTGCAGGGCAAAAACGCCTTGTTGCGGCAGCATACCGCACGATGATAAATGGAGAGCAGCTTTTTATTCAGGCACCGACAGGGATCGGAAAGACACTTTCGACTGTCTTTCCAGCTGTATGGGCAGTTGGAGAGGAGTATGCTGATAAGATTTTTTATCTGACAGCAAAGACGATAACTCGCACAGCAGCAGTATCAGCGTTTGATATTTTGCGAGATAATGGTCTTAAAATGTCATACATTGCACTGACATCAAAAGAAAAAATATGTCTGAACACAGTTATGGAGTGCAATCCCGTGCAATGCCCATATGCCAAAGGTCATTTTGATCGGGTAAATGAGGCAGCGTTTGATTTAATTCATGATTGTGAGCAGATTACAAGAGAAAAATTAGCTGCCTGCGCGGAGAAATATAAGGTTTGCCCATTTGAGTTATCACTAGATGTCAGCTATTGGGTAGATGCCATAATTTGCGATTATAATTATGTTTTTGATCCTCATGTGCGTCTGCAGCGTTATTTTGCAGACGGTGAAAGAGGCGAGTATATATTTTTAGTAGATGAGGCTCACAATTTGGTGGAGCGTGCAAGAGAGATGTACAGCGCTAAACTTGAAAAAGAGGAATTTCTTGCCGCAAAAAAATATTATGAACCATTTAAGTCAGTTGTAAAACAGATAAATAGCTGCAATCGCAAACTCCTTGAATTAAAAAGAGAGTGTGATGTATGGAAGGTTCTTCCAGAGGGTGAAGGAATTGGATCATTTGTAATGGCATTAGAGCGACTATATGAAGCGTTAAACCGCTTGAGTGAAACACATCCAGAATGGACAGCTCCAAAAGAGGCAAGTGAGTTCTTCTTTCATGTAAGAGATTTCCTGGAAGTATATGAACAGCTTAATGAGCATTACGAGGTATATATGGAGCACACATCGCAGGGAACCTTTCAGATAAATCTTCTGTGTGTAAATCCGGCCGAGCGTTTGCAGGAATGTTGCACACAGGGAATTTCAACGATATTCTTTTCAGCAACACTTTTGCCAATTCGTTATTACAAGGAGCTTCTTGGACAAGGTGAAGAATCAAAGGCAATCTATGCTGCGTCTCCTTTTGACCCGAAAAATCGTCTCATTGTAACAGCAGCAGATGTATCATCAAAATATACAAGAAGAACAGCATTGGAATATACTCGTATAGGCCAGTATATTAAGGCAATAACAAATAGCAGGCGTGGAAATTATCTTGTCTTTTTTCCATCATACACATTTCGCGATGAAGTTGAAGCCTGTATGGAAAAAGAAGAAAATGTACGCTATATCCGACAGGAAAGCAGCATGACAGAAGCACAGCGGGAAGAATTTCTTGATGCATTTAGAGAACAGGACACACCGACTGTCGGTTTTTGCGTTATGGGCGGCATCTTTTCAGAGGGAATTGACTTGCAAAACGAAGCTGTAATTGGTGTTATTATTGTAGGAACGGGATTGCCGCAGACAGGGTCACGTCAGGAAATTCTAAAAAGTCACTACGAAAAAGAAGGAAAAAATGGTTTCCTATTTGCGTATCTTTATCCTGGAATGAATAAAGTATTGCAGGCAGCAGGACGTTTAATCCGCACAAGCAAAGATTATGGTGTTATAGCCCTGTTAGATGAGCGTTTTTTGCAGGGATCGTATCGAAGTCAGTTTCCGCCGGATTGGACAGATATGAACATTGTACAACTTTCGAATTGTACAGCGCTGTTAGAACAGTTTTGGGCAGATATTGAGCAATAGTTTTTGTTTTCTGGTAATTGCAGGGTTGCGTTAAGTGGTAATATCCGCTATAATAAAGACGATTTGCAGCAGGGCTAATACTGATGCATAAAGCATAAAATGAAGGCAGATTTAACGGAGAAATAGTAGAAAGGCAGTCAATTAAATTATGGAAAACCAGTTTTATCAGATGTATCTGGATGAGTTAAGTGAAATTCCAGAGTGTACAAATGAGGAGATGGAAGCATTGTTAAATAGTCTTCCAAACGAGGAGGCAGTGAAGCGTCTGACAGAGGGCAGCCTTGCCTATGTCGTGCGTGAGGCAGCGAAGTATGCAGGAAATGATGTTGAAATATCAGATCTTGTTCAGGAAGGAAACATGGCACTTTTGCTTGTATTAAAAAACTATGCGTCGCATCCAGTTGTAGGTGATGATGCAGTTTCCTATTTTAATCAGCTTCGTGAGCGCGCAGTTCATATGGCAATGGAAGCAGTTACAGAAGAGCAAAAGCAAAGTGAGCAGACAGCAGAAAAATTAACAGCTTCTGTTAATGTCTTAAATGTAGTTATGACAAAGCTTGCAGAAGAGCTTGGACGTGAGCCTAACCTTTCTGAAATCGCAGCAAAGATGCAGATGAGCGAGGATGAGGTACAGGCTGTTATGAAGGAAGCCATCAATGCTGTTGCTGTTGACAGGAGTGAGGCAGCACAAAAGGAAGATGAAGCACTAGAAAATCAGTAAGTAAGAAAAATATAGTGGAAAAGAGGCACTTCTATATGAAACGGGCGATTGTAAAGCGGTTTATTGTTGTACTGATTGTGGCGATGGCAATAAGCAGTATTGTCATCAGTATGTCATATTATCGTCTGGCAAGTCATCGCGTCATGGAAGATATGAAGTCAGTACTGCTTTTGTTAGATGCCACAATTGACTGGGAGAGCAGCGATCTGGAAAAACAGATTGTTGAAATCAGCAGTCAGATGAATAATGATTATAGAATTACAATTATTGATAATGATGGAAGTGTTTTGGCTGATTCTGAAACTGGAAATCCAGAGACGATGGAAAATCACAAAAACAGAAAGGAAGTCAAGGAGGCTTTTCAAGACGGCTTTGGAACAAAGGTGCGCAATTCCAGCACAATCAAAGGAAGTATGATGTATGCGGCATATTGTTCACCAACGCAGCATAAGGTCATTCGTATTTCTATCCATCACGATGTGATTACAGATCTGATGAAAATGATGGTACCGTCTATTGCGATTAGTCTTTTGCTGGCATTATCAGTTGCCGGTGTGCTGACTAATAAATTTGCCGCCTCCGTCACTAAGCCAATTCTTGAAATCTCACACAAGCTTGAGGGTATCTATGATGAGAAAATTGATTTTAATTTTCCTCATTACCAGTATGATGAATTAAATATCATTGCGCGCACAACAACTGACATGTCAAAAAGCGTGCAAGATTACATACGAAAGCTTGAAAAAGAAAAGACGATTCGTCAGGAATTTTTCAGCAATGCCTCTCATGAATTAAAAACACCGCTTACAGCAATACGCGGCTATGCCGAGCTTCTTCAAAGTGGTATGGCATCAGATACACAGATGCAAAAAGAGTTTTTAGGACGCATTCACTCAGAGGTGGAGGAAATGACAAGCCTGATCAATGACATATTGATGATTTCCCGATTGGAGACCAAGGAGTTAATGCCGACTAAGGAAATGCTATGTGTCAAGAGTGTTGCAGAAGAGGTTAAAAAAACACTTAAGCCGTTAGCAGATGAGAATAATGTTTCGCTTGAAATCCATTGCTGTGATGAGTTTGTTTATATGGATCGCAGCCATCTTCAGGGAATATTGTCTAATCTTATGGGAAATGCAGTTAAATATAACAGACCAGGCGGCTTTGTCCAAACCGATATCACAATGGACAGCACAAGTCTTTCAATTCGTGTGGAAGACAGTGGTATAGGCATTGCAAAGGAGGATCAGAAGCGTATCTTTGAGCGTTTTTATCGTGTAGATAAAGGACGCAGCAAGCGAGTTGCCGGTACAGGACTTGGTCTTTCTATTGTAAAACATGTAACAGAATTTTATGGTGGCTGTGTCAGTGTAGAGAGTCAGTCAGGTGTGGGAAGTACATTTCTTGTTCAGCTTCCGGCTGCATCTTTAGTTCAAAAATAAGAACAAGAATGAAAGGTTAATATTATATGAAAAAAAAGAAAGCGCCTCTTGGACGTCGTATGAAGGAGTTTGTGAAAACAAGCGTTGTATGGGGACCGCTTGATCATAATCTGTTTTTTACGATTATTTTCTTAAATGTATACGGAATTATTATGGTATACAGTGCCAGCTATAACAATTCGATTACAAAGAATTATAGCTATTTTATGAATAATCAGCTTAAAAATGTAATATTTGGATTTGTTATAATGATTGTTGCGTCATATGTTAATTATCACCGTATTGTGCGACTTGGTTGGGGCTGGTTTTGGCTTTTGGCTGCAGTGGCCATTATTGCGGCACTAAAGACACCACTAGCTCACAGTGAGCTTGGTGCAACAAGATGGATAAAACTTGGTCCTGTAAGCTTTCAGGCAGCGGAGCCAATAAAGGCAGCCATAATTATTTTCTTCGCTTATTATGTGAGTTATTGGGGATTAAACAGGTGGTATAACCAGCTGCTTGCGTGCCTGCTTGCCATTGCGCTTTTGGGCTTTTTATTTTTCTTCTCAAATAATTTAAGTACGGTTATCGTTTTGTTTTGTATTTGTGCCGTTATAATTTTATCAAGTGTAAAAAAGCCGGATCTTTACTGGTATTTCCTGCTTGGTCTTGCATTAATTATCATAGCAGCAATTTTTGTTACTGTTTATCTTTTGATGCATCAGGGCGCAGAAAACTTTAGATTTGTGCGTATACGTGCATGGCTTCATCCAGAGGAGTATGCAGCAGACGAAGGTCTTCAGGCGATGCAGGCGCGCTATGCAATTGGCGCAGGCGGTTTCTGGGGCAAGGGTCTTGGACAGAGCCTTATTAAATTCAAGCTGTCGTATTCTTACAATGACTTTATTCTGGCAATTATCTGCGAAGAGCTTGGCGTGTTTGGTGTTATCGTGATGATGACATTATTTGGCTATTTGCTGTATCGTATTTACAAGATTGCGCAGAATGCATGGGATATTGAAGGAAAAGTATTGGCAATAGGTGTGTTTACGCAGATCGCACTCCAGCTATTGATAAATGTGATGGTTGTTACGAGTGTAATTCCGACAACAGGTGTTACACTTCCATTTTTCAGTGCGGGTGGTACATCTGTTGTTTTCCTGCTTGCAGAGCTTGGAATGGTATTAAATGTGGACAAGTATGCAAAGGAACGCAGATTCTTTGAGGAAGCAGAACGCCATGTTGCTCAGATGGAACAGCGAGGCGGTATCGGAGCAGCAGGATGGAGACGTCGCCTTGATTCGGCAAGAACGCGCAGATAAAAATTTATTTCCAATAAAAAAAGTGCCGGGCGGTCAAACGCTGGCACTTTTTTGTATGTATTATACGCGCTCTGCAATAGTGTAGATCAGCTGCTCGGAGCTGTCCCAATCAAGACATGGATCAGTGATTGATTTGCCATAAATATGCTCACCAATCTTTTGGCTGCCGGCTTCGATGTAGCTTTCAATCATTACGCCCTTTACAAGATTTTCAATTTCCTTAGAGTGAGTACGGCTGTGCATAACTTCTTTTACGATACGGATCTGCTCCATATGTCTTTTTCCAGAGTTGGAGTGATTAGCATCAACAACACATGCCGGATTAAGCAGATTTCTTTCCTGATACATTTCGTACAGACGATAAAGATCTTCATAGTGATAGTTCGGGATTGTTTTTCCATATTTATCAACAGCACCGCGCAAAATAGTATGAGTTAATGGATTTCCATCTGTCTGAACTTCCCAGCCGCGGAAGATAAAGTCATGTCCATGCTGTGCAGCAACAACGGAGTTTAACATAACAGATAAATCACCGCTTGTCGGGTTCTTCATACCGGCAGGAATGTCAATTCCGCTTACTGTCAGACGATGTTGCTGATTTTCAACAGAACGGGCACCGACAGCAACATATGAAAGAATATCTGACAGGTAACGCCAGTTTTCTGGATACAGCATCTCATCGGCAGCAGTCAGACCGGTCTCAGCAACAGCACGCATGTGCATATGGCGTATTGCAAGTATTCCGGCTAACATATCCGGTTTTTTCTCAGGGTCTGGCTGGTGAACCATGCCCTTATAGCCTTCACCAGTAGTACGCGGCTTGTTTGTGTAGATACGCGGAATCAGAATCAGCTTGTCAGAAACCTTCTCCTGAACGCGTGCCAGTCGGTGAACATAATCTAAAACTGCATCTTCGTTATCAGCAGAGCAAGGACCGATAATGACAAGAAATTTGTCACTCTCGCCGGTAAATACCTTGCGGATCATCTCATCACGTTCCTTTTTTACCTGTATAATCGCGTCAGATACCGGGTACTGTTCACGAATTTCGGCAGGTGTAGGAAGCTTTTTAACAAAATTAAAACTCATAGTAATTCCTCTTTTCTCATCTAGTAAAGACACTCACAATTATAAATAGGAAGATTTGGAATGTCAAGTGTAAAGATTATCGTTTCAGGTATACTATAAGAGTGTAAATGTTTGAAAGGAGATCTTCTATGTGGCTGATTGTTTTTATGATAATTATCATTGCGGCTGTGATTGTCTGTTTTTCACTTGCAGCAGCGGCAAAAAACGCAGAAATGATTTCGCAGCTGTGGCTTGAAAAGCAGCGCATAAAACAGGAAATTTTATGCACGAACAAAACAAAAGAAGAATAGAAAATGTAAAAATCAAGGTATACTTTTGACTCAATTTGAATTAAAATGATAGTGAACATCCTGTGGGAGCAAACAGTGAAAAAACGAATTTGGATCGCTTTTTTATGCCTTATTATTTTTGGAACTACATTTGGCTTGCCGCAGCCTTCCTGTGCAGATGAGACGACAGGTGGGATTTTGCTCACCTGTCCATCTGCAATTTTGATGGAAGCCTCTACAAAAAGCGTTATATACGAGAAAGCACCCGATGAAAGAAGAAGCCCTGCGAGCATAACAAAGATCATGACGGCAATTTTGATTTTTGATGCTATTGAAGCGGGAAAAATTTCACTTGAGGATGAGGTTGTGACGAGTGCCTATGCAAAATCAATGGGAGGCTCTCAAGTCTATCTGGAAGAAGGAGAAAAGCAGACAGTTGACACATTAATCAAATGCATTATGGTTTCTAGTGGAAATGATGCAAGCGTTGCAATGGCAGAGTACATAGCGGGAAGCGAGTCGGGCTTTGTTCAGATGATGAATGAGCGTGCTGCCTCTCTTGGAATGGAAAATACGCATTTCGAGGACTGCTGTGGGTTAACTGATTCAGACAATCATTATACAACAGCACGTGATATCGCACTTATGGCGCAGGAACTGATAACACGTTATCCGCAGATTAAATCATATACGACGATCTGGATGGAAAATATTACCCATGTAACAATGCAGGGAAGCAAGGAATTTGGACTTGCTAATACCAATAAGCTTTTAAAGCAGTACCCATATACGACAGGTTTAAAAACAGGTTCAACAAATAAAGCAAAGTATTGTGTATGTGCGACAGCAAATAAGGATGGTGTTGAGTTAATAGCTGTTATCATGGGATGTCCAAACTATAAGGATCGCTTCACTGAGGCACAGTCACTGCTCCAATTTGGCTATACAACATGTAAGCTGTATCAGGATGAAAATCCTCCCGAACTTATGCCTATACTAGTAAAGGGAGGAATAGATAAACAGGTTCCGGCTGTATATAAGGAAAAATTTTCATGGCTGTTTGTGTCAGGTGAAGATTTTTCAAATATAGAAAAGATGCTCACAACAAATGAGCTTACAGCACCAATTGAAAAGGGAGAGCAGATCGGTACGGTAACGTACCGGCTGAATGGAAAAGAGCTTGGCAGCATTGGCATTTACGCAGGAGAGTCTGTCCGTGAGGCAAAATTTTTCGATTATCTGCTTAATATTGTGCTGCAGTGGATGGCAGTTATTTAAATAAATCCGCCGCAATTTGATTAAAAGAACGAAAGGAAATATAAATGAACAAATGGATTATGGCAGGCACAGCAGCTGCATTTACGGGTGCAGCTGCGTTTGCCCGCTCAGAATATGAACGAACTCATCTCGACATTGTGCACTATGACATTAAAACAGATAAGCTTGGTTTGGAATGGAATGGCTTTAAGGCTGTTTTTCTTTCTGATCTGCATGATAATAGCTTTGGCATGAAGAATGAAGAGCTGCTTGCGGCAATTGAAAAAGAACAGCCTGATATTGTTGTAATTGGCGGTGATATGCTTGTAGTAAAGGAGTGGGCTGCACCTCATTTTGATATGCTTGCAAATTTGTATAAAAAACTTGTTAAGCGATATCCTGTGTATTACGCATTTGGCAATCATGAGCAGCGCATGAAAGAAGAACCGCTTACGTATCCTGGCTGGTGGCAGAGCTACTGGAAAGTGCTTAAAGATAGTGGTATGCATGTTCTTGTTAATAAAAGTGAAGAGATCATAAAAAATGGTACCGCGATGCGTATAAGCGGCATCACGCTGCCGCGGGAGTGCTATCGAAAAGGGCGTATTCCGTCATTATCGGCCGGGTATATAGATAAGAAAATTGGAAAAGCTTCAGACAAAAACTTTGAACTGCTGCTTGCTCACACACCAACCTTTGCAAAGACATATGCCGATTGGGGTGCCGATTTGGTACTTAGTGGCCATTTTCATGGAGGTACCATTAGAATCCCTGGTCTTGGCGGAGTTATGACACCGCAGCTGCAGTTTTTCTCACCTCTTGCAAGAGGAAATGTGACACAGAAAAATACAAATATCATAGTCAGCGGAGGTTTAGGCACGCACAGTATCAATGTGCGCCTTAACAATTTGCCGCAGCTCGTTGTTTTGACATGGAAAACTCATTGAATTTCATTGTATAGTATGCTATACTGGTGTCGTCTAACTATAGAAAAGGAGTGTCGGATGTTATCATACAAACTGGAAAAATTTGAGGGGCCGCTTGATCTGCTCCTTCATTTGATTGAAAAAAATAAAGTCAGCATATACGATATTCCGATTTTTGAAATTACAAATCAGTATATGGAGTATGTCAATGCCATGGAGGAAGAGGATCTTGATATTGTCAGCGAGTTTCTTGTCATGACAGCGACGCTTCTGGATATCAAGTCCAGACTTCTGCTTCCTGCTGAGAAGGATGAAAATGGCGACGAGATTGACCCAAGAGAAGAATTAGTGACTCGTCTTGTTGAATATAAAACATACAAAAGTTTAGGTGAGCAGTTAAAAAGCAGACAGCTTTTGGCGTCACGCCTGCTTTACAAGGATCCCACAATCCCAGATGAAGTGTCAAAATATGAGCCTCCTGTTAATGTGCATGATATGTTAAGCAAAGTTACATTAGAGCGTCTTCAGGAAATTTATCGTATGGTGACGCGCCGTCAGGTGGACAAGATTGATCCTGTGAGAAGCAAATTTGGCAATATTGAAAAGGATCCGGTGCGCTTGTCGCAAAAGCTGGCACTTGTTTATGAATATGCTCAGCAAAAGAAGCATTTTTCATTTCGAGGGTTGCTTCAAAAGCAGTATACAAAGGCAGATGTGGTTGTTACGTTTCTCGCTTGTCTTGAGTTAATCAAGATTGGACGCCTTACTGTTAAGCAGGAGGGAACATTTAGGGATATTCATCTTGACTGGAATGAGGAATGTACCACGACGATCACAAGAGAAGATATGGAGCAGTATGATTAACTGCTTATACAAATGAATAAAGATGGCAGCTGACAGGCATGTGCCAGATAGAAACAGGAGTAACAGCATTATGGAAAAACGCGACTATTATCCCATTTTGGAAAGTATTTTATTCACAATGGGAAAAAGCGTAGAAATCAAAACGTTAGCAGAGGCACTTAAGCTTACACAAGAAGAAATAAAACAGATATTACAGGATATGGCAAAGGAATACAGTGAAAAGCAAAGAGGCATTCAGCTTGTCTTTTTGGAAGATAGTGTTCAGCTTTGCACAAAGCCGCAGTATTATGAGTATTTGATACGCATTGCATCAAGACCGCAAAAGCAGGTTTTAAGTGATTCAGTGCTTGAAACGCTCTCTATTGTGGCGTACAAGCAGCCTGTCACAAGAGGTGAAATTGAGCGTATCCGAGGTGTGAAGTCAGACCATGCAATCGCAAAGCTTATGGATTATGATCTGATTGAAGAAATTGGAAGACTTGATGCGCCAGGACGTCCTGTATTATTTGCTACGACAGAAGAGTTTTTACGCTGCTTTGGTGTGTCATCTGTAGCAGAACTGCCTCAGGCAGCACCGGAACAGATCATGGAATTTAAAGAAGAGGCTGAAAGTGAGATTCCGGTAACTGTATAAGCAAGGTAAAAAAGCACGAAATAATGAGTCACTGCATATGATATAGAAAGGTGCATAGCGGGGGATTTTGCTTGGAGACGTTCAAGAAACCTCTTACGGCGGCACAGGAAAAGGAGTATCTTAGACAGATGAATCAGGGATCATCTGAGGCGAGGACTCTTTTGATTGAGCATAATATGCGTCTAGTGGCTCATATTATCAAAAAATATGCATTTACAGATAAGGAGACGGATGATCTGTTGTCAATCGGAACGATTGGTCTTATAAAGGCGGTCAACACTTTTGATGTTTCAAGGGGAAACCGATTGTCGAGCTATGCGGCAAAATGTATTGACAATGAGATACTGATGCTGCTGCGTGCAGAAAAAAAGATGAGCCGTGAAGTCAGCTTATATGAACCAATAGGAACGGATAAGGAAGGAAATGAGATTCATCTTTTTGATGTGATTGAATCTGGTGAATGTGATGCCTCGGAGCATTACTGCAAAAAGGAGGATATATGTCGTCTGCACAGGGGAATTCAGACGGTGCTTCTTCCTAAAGAAAAGCGAGTAGTGGTTCTTCGCTATGGACTTTTCGGACATCTCGTTCACACACAAAAAGAGGTGGGAAGTGTGCTTGGTATTTCAAGATCGTATGTAAGCCGCATTGAAAAGAGTGCACTTGAGAAGTTAAGAAGCTTTTTGATGATGTAAAACACAGAAAGGCACGGAAAATGAAAGAAAAGTATATTGATTCAAGCAGCAGAAGAGATCGTCTGCATTTGTATATCTGGATGCCAAAAGACCAACCAAAGCCAGGTCTTATCGTTCAGATGACACATGGTATGGTGGAACATATGGGGCGTTATGAGGAGCTGGCACAATACTTGAATGCGCACGGTATCGGCGCAATTGGCCATGATACGCTTGGTCATGGAAAAAGTGCGCAGACCAGTTCACAGTTTGGCTTTTTTGCCAAGAAAAATGGAGATCGCTGTCTTGTTACAGATGTTGCACGTGTGACAGCTTACATTAGAAAGCAGTATCCAGATAGTCATATTGTATTGCTTGGCCACAGCATGGGATCATTTGTATCCAGACAGTATATTACACAGTATGGCTCTAAGATTGATGGTGCAATTTTAATGGGAACAGGAGATCCAGGAAAGCTAAAGGTAGCGTTTGGTCTTGCAGTGGCGGGCTTTACACGTGTGCTTCGTGGTGATTTCTACAGGAGTGATCTTATTAATTATCTGATGTTAGACAGTAACGATCACTACTTTTTTGAAAAGGAATGCACAAGCTGGTTAAGCAGCAATCAAAATGAGGTGGATCGTTATCACGGTGATGAATATTGCGGCTTTCAGTTTACTGTAAGTGCATATCTTGATTTCTTCCGAATTTTGATGAAACTTGCTCAAAATAAAGGAACAGCAAAAATTCCAAAGAGACTGCCAATTCTTCTTTTGTCAGGCAGGGATGATGCAATAGGCGAATTTGGAAAGGGCGTGACGCGCGTGTATGACCGTTATAAAAAGGCGGGGATACATGATGTTTCAATGAAGCTCTATCCGGGAATGCGTCATGAGCTTCTTCATGAGACAGAAAGAAAACAGGTTCAGGAGGATATTCTTTCTTGGATCGAAGAACACTTCGAACAGGAGTGATTATACACAAAAGAAAAATATAGTTTTGCGCATTTACATAAAATGACAAACTGCAGCATAAGGTACCTTAAGAGAAGACAATCTGTCAAAATATGGCAGGTTGTCTTTGTGCGTTCAAAAACAAAAAATTATTTAAAATGAACAGGAAAGGGTAAAGCAATGGTTGCAAAAGTGTATACGGGAACAACAAATGGAATCGAGGGTATTCTTGTGTGTGTGGAGGCAGATATCAGCGATGGACTTCCAATGTTTGATATGGTAGGCTATCTTGGGGCAGAGGTGAAGGAGGCAAGAGAGCGGGTGCGAACAGCACTTAAAAATTCAGGTTTTCGACTGCCACCAAGCCATATCACGGTCAATCTTTCACCTGCCGATTTAAGAAAGCAGGGCAACTATTTTGATCTGCCTATTGCGCTTTCAGTGCTTGCTGCTGCAGGCTTTGTGCGCATGGATGAATTGGAAAATAAAATATTTATTGGAGAGCTGGGGCTTGACGGAAAAATACATCCTGTAAACGGCACGCTTGTACTGGCAGAATGCGGACAGAAGGCAGGGATAAAAAAGGCAGTTGTGCCAAAGGAAAATGCGAAGGAAGCTGCCTGTCTGCAGGAGACAGTTGTTTACGGGACGAAAACGTTAAAGGAAATTGTGGAACTGTTAAATAACCCAGATCGGCTTGAAGAAAACAGACAGGCAGTTCTTTATGAGACTTCTGACAAAGAAGACGAGTCGCTTGACTATGATGAGCTTTATGGACAAGAACGCATGAAGCGTGCAGCGATGGTGGCATCAGCAGGTTTTCATAACCTTTTATATATTGGACAACCAGGTTCTGGTAAGAGTATGAGTGCAAAAAGAATACCTACAATTATGCCCGAAATGACATATAAAGAGCAGCTTGAGGTGACAAAGATTTATAGTGTGGCTGGGCTTCTTGACTACAAGGAGGGACTTATAAAAAAGCGTCCGTTTCGAAGTCCGCACCACACAATTTCGGCGACTGCACTTGCTGGAGGAGGGCGATTTCCAAGGCCAGGAGAGATCAGCCTGGCACACCATGGAGTATTGTTTTTGGATGAGCTGGCAGAGTTTAAGCGTGATACACTAGAAATTATGAGGCAGCCGCTAGAAGATGGAAAGGTCACAATAAGCCGTGTCAATGGAAGCTGCAGTTATCCGGCAGAATTTATGCTTGTTGCAGCGACGAATCCGTGTCCGTGCGGCTATTTTCCAGACAGAAGCCGCTGCCGATGCAGTGTGGGTGAGATCAGACGTTATAGAGACCGTATTTCACGACCGATGCTTGATCGTATTGACATTTGCACGGAGGCCTTTGCAGTAAAATTTGATGATTTGTCAAAGGCAAAAAAGGGAGCGGATTCGTCGTCTATGCGTGCACGTGTCACAGAGGCAATTAATCGTCAGCGCATGCGCTATAAGGATGAGGGAATATTATTTAATTCGCAGCTTAAGGGATCAAGACTTTCAAAATATTGTAATCTTGACCAGCAAAAAGAAGAACTTCTTCGTCAGGCATTTGAGTCAATGGGTCTTAGTGTTCGTGCAAGAGATCGGATTTTGCGCGTCTCAAGAACAATTGCCGATCTTGAGGGAAGTGAGCAGATTAAAGAAGCACATTTGGCAGAGGCGATAAGCTATCGGAGTATTGATCGAAAATATTGGGGGGATATGTAAAATGGAGCGAAAAAAAGCATATTACTGGTGTACATGCCTTCAGATGATTACACCTATTAAGGTGCGCCGTTTAATTGAGGAGGCTGGCGGTCCGAGTGAGGTTTTTGGACAAAGCGATGAGAAGCTTGTTCAAATGGGATTTACTGCAAGGGAGCAAAGAATTTATCATGAAGCTTGCGCAATGGAAAAAACAATAGAGGAGGAATACGAAAAGCTTTCACAGTCAGGAATTCGTTTTGTTACAATAGAGGATGAAGAGTATCCGGTACTTTTAAAGGAAGTGGCAGACCGTCCGATTGGGCTTTTTGTGAAGGGGAATCTTCCAAAGTCTGATTTTCCTAAAATTGCAATTGTCGGAGCGCGTGCGTGCAGCAGCTATGGGAAGGAGTGTGCAGAGGAAATCGCAAGAGAGCTGTCAGCGGCAGGTGCACAGATCGTAAGCGGGATGGCATATGGCATTGACTGCTGCAGCCAAAAGGCAGCGCTTGAGGCAGGCAGTTCATATGCAGTGCTAGGCGGTGGCGTTGATATATGTTATCCACGGGAAAATATTGGATTGTATGAAAAGCTAATACGTCAAGGCGGCGTGATTTCTGAGATGCGTCCGAAAACACGCAGTATTCCCGTTCTTTTTCCGCGCAGAAACAGGATTATAAGCGGCATTTGTGATGCTGTCATAATTATAGAGGCACGAAAAAAGAGCGGTTCTTTGATTACGGCAGAATTTGCGGGTGAGCAGGGCAGAAGTGTATATGCAGTGCCAGGTTCAATATTTTCAGATCTTAGTGAAGGCTGTCATGAGCTGATTAGAAATGGTGCTGTACTGTTGTCATCACCACAGGAGATACTTGCAGATTTTAAGTTAGAAGCTGCAGCAAGAAAAATGCATAGACAAAAGATGCCTTTGACAGAAATTGAACAGGATGTGTATCGCTTTATCGAAAGAGAACCTGTTCATATGGAAATTCTTTTGCAAAAAACAGGATATCCGGCTGGAACTTTATGCAGTGCATTATTTCAGATGGAGCTAAAAGGTTACATCAGCGAAGAAGCAGGAGGCTGCTATAAAAGAACATTTAATGTGTAAGATTCGTAAAATTTATATGAAATAAAATAAAAAGGGCTAAAAAGGGCTTGCAATCCGTAAAATAAGAGTGTATAGTGATTTCCGATTGAAAAAATGTACGCATGGTACATTGCTGGAGGAAAGCATGGCGAAGTATCTTGTTATCGTAGAGTCACCTGCGAAGGTTAACACTATAAAAAAATTCTTAGGAGCTAACTATCAGGTTATGGCTTCTAATGGGCATGTAAGGGATCTGCCCAAGAGTCAGTTAGGGTTCGATGTTGAAAATGATTACGAACCAAAGTATATTACAATCCGCGGAAAAGGGGATATTTTGGCGAAGCTTCGTAAGGAAGCAAAAAAGGCTGAAAAGATTTATCTGGCAACGGACCCTGACCGCGAGGGAGAGGCAATCTCATGGCATCTGTCGAAGGCACTGAAGCTGGAAGATGACCAGATTAAAAGAATCACTTTTAATGAGATTACAAAAAATGCAGTAAAGGCATCCTTAAAGGAGCCGCGCGCAATTAATATGAATCTGGTTGATGCACAGCAGACAAGACGTATCTTAGACCGTATGGTTGGATATGAGATCAGTCCGGTACTTTGGGCAAAGGTAAAAAGAGGTCTTAGTGCAGGAAGAGTCCAGTCTGTTGCACTTAGACTTATCTGTGACAGAGAGGCAGCAATCGAGGCATTTATTCCAAAGGAATATTGGAGTTTAGATGTTTTGCTTGACGTGCCAGGTTCTAAAAAGCCATTAAAGGCACAATTTTACGGAAAAGACTCCAAAAAGCTTACGATTGAAAATGAAACTCAGCTAAATGAAATTGTAAAGGCAGTGGAGAGCGACAAATTTGTTGTAAAGGAATTGGCGCATAAAGAAAGAAAAAAGAAGGCACCAATGCCATTTACTACAAGTACGCTGCAGCAGGAAGCTGCAAATCAGCTGAATTTTTCAACACAAAAAACGATGCGTATCGCACAGCAGCTGTACGAGGGTGTTTCAATTGAGGGTGAAGGTACGATAGGTTTGATTACGTATCTGAGAACTGATTCCACACGTATCGCAGCAGAGGCTGATACAGCAGCAAGAGCATATATTGAAAAAACGTATGGCGAAAAATATCTGACACAGGCAAAAAAAGAAGAGGCTGCCAAAGGTCATATTCAGGATGCGCATGAAGGTATTCGTCCTACAGATATCACAAGGGAGCCAGTCCGCGTAAAGGAATCTCTTTCACGCGATCAGTTCCGTTTGTACCAGCTGATTTGGAGACGCTTTACTGCAAGCCGCATGGCAGATGCCGTTTATATGATGAATCATGTACAGCTTGAATCAGGCGGATATGAGTTTTCAGCAGTCAGCTCAAAGCTTTCATTTGACGGCTTTATGAGTATTTATAATGACGGTGAAGAAAAAGCGGCAAGCGCACCTGCTGTTGATCATCTTAGTGAGGGCATGGAGCTTTCCGTGAGTGAAAAAGAGACGCAGCAGCATTTTACGCAGCCTCCGGCTCACTTTACAGAGGCAACACTTGTTCGTATGCTTGAGGAAAAGGGAATAGGACGTCCTTCTACTTATGCACCGACAATTACTACTATTCTTGCACGTCACTACATCACAAAGGAAAAGAAAAATCTGTATGTGACGGAGCTTGGTCAGGTCGTAAACAACATTATGATGAAATCCTTCCCAATCATTGTAGATGCTGAGTTTACAGCCAATATGGAGTCTTTGCTTGATATGGTTGGCGAGGGCATGGTTGAGTGGAAGAGCATTGTTAGAAACTTCTATCCAGATCTTCATGAGGCAGTAGAGGCAGCAAACAGAGAGCTTGAGAGCGTCAAGATCGAGGATCAGCTGTCAGATGAATTTTGTGAGCTGTGTGGAAGGCAGATGGTTATTAAGTATGGTCCTCATGGAAAGTTTTTGGCGTGTCCTGGATTTCCTGACTGTCGAAATACAAAGCCATATCTTGAAAAGATTGGCGTAGCCTGCCCGAAATGTGGCAAAGATCTTGTCATCCGAAAGACGAAAAAGGGTCGTGTGTACTATGGCTGTGAGGGTGCACCAGATTGCGACTTTATGTCATGGAATCGTCCGACTGGACATAACTGCCCGAAATGTGGCTCTTATATGATCAAAAAGGGAAACAGAGAGTGTTGTTCTGACGCTACGTGCGGCTATATTGCAAAGTCGGAGGAATAAATCTGACAAAACTGCGAAATATTCTTGTAAAATTATTCATTTTGTGATATGATACTGTACAAAGAATAAATTGCATTGGAGGAACCCAATATGAGCGTGCAGTTGCTGGATAAAACAAGAAAAATCAACAAACTTTTGCATAACAATAATACCAGCAAAGTTGTCTTTAATGATATCTGTGAGGTATTAAGTGAGATTCTGGAATCCAATATTCTGGTACTCAGCAAGAAGGGTAAGGTTTTAGGTTTCAGTGTCTGGAAGGATGTGGATGTAATTAATGAGCTGATGGAAAACAACATCGGATCATTTGCGGATCATATGCTCAACGAGCGTCTGTTAAGCGTACTTTCCACAAAAGAGAATGTCAATTTGGCTACACTTGGATTCTCTCAGGAAAACGGTGATAAATACCAGGCAATTGTAACACCAATAGAAATCGCAGGTGAGAGACTTGGTACACTGTTTATCTATAGAGAGCACACAGGATACGGCATTGATGATATCATCTTAAGTGAGTATGGCACCACTGTAGTAGGACTGGAGATGCTTCGTTCTGTAAACGAAGAGAGCGCAGAAGAAAATAGAAAGAAGCAGATCGTAAAATCTGCTATCAGTACACTTAGCTACTCTGAGTTAGAGGCAATTGTTCACATTTTCCGTGAACTCGACGGAAACGAAGGTGTACTTGTTGCAAGCAAGATTGCAGACCGCATCGGAATTACACGTTCTGTAATTGTAAATGCATTGCGTAAGTTTGAGAGTGCCGGTGTTATCGAGTCCAGATCATCCGGTATGAAGGGAACTTACATCAAGGTTCTTAATGATGTTGTATTTGATGAGTTGGCTAAGGTTAAGGTTAGTGCAGAGAATACATCAGGTACGAATGCATAAAAACGAAAAAAAATAGAAGAAAAAACAAAAAAAGCCTTGCAATTGTATTTTTTCCATGATATGATTGTAGGGCTTAAAAATTTAAAAAACACGTATGCGGTTGGCAGGTTTGGTGCTGCGCAAGCAGTTGGCCTGTACGTATGGCATACGGAAGACAAACCAAAGGAGAGTAAAAACATGAGCGTTATTTCTATGAAGCAGCTGCTTGAAGCTGGTGTTCATTTTGGACATCAGACCAGAAGATGGAACCCTAAGATGGCTCCATACATCTATACCGAGAGAAACGGTATCTACATCATCGACCTGCAGAAGTCTGTAGGCAAGGTTGACGAAGCTTACAAGGCTATCTTCGACATTGCTGCAGAGGGCGGAAACATCCTTTTCGTAGGAACCAAGAAGCAGGCACAGGATGCAGTAGCAACTGAGGCACAGAGATGTGGTATGTATTATGTAAACCAGAGATGGCTTGGTGGTATGCTTACCAACTTCAAGACCATCCAGAGCAGAATCGCTCGTCTTCGTCAGATCGAGACCATGTCTGAGGACGGTACTTTTGATGTACTGCCAAAGAAGGAAGTTATCGAGCTGAAGAAGGAGTGGGAGAAGCTTGAGAAGAACCTTGGAGGTATCAAGGATATGCCAGGTATCCCGGATGCAATCTTCGTAGTTGATCCTAAGAAGGAAAAGATCTGTGTTCAGGAAGCTCACACTCTGGGTATTCCGCTGATCGGTATCGCTGATACCAACTGTGATCCGGAAGAGCTGGATTATGTAATTCCGGGTAACGATGATGCTATCAGAGCTGTAAAGCTGATCGCTTCTAAGATGGCAGATGCTGTTATCGAGGCTAAGCAGGGAGAGGCTGAGGAAGTTGATGAGGTTGCAGAGGCTGGCGAGGAGATGCTGGCAGCTGACACTACTGATGCAGCAGCTGATATCGAGACCGTAGTAGCTGACGCTGAGTAATCAAGTCGGAAATAGCGATTCAGGGGCGGCGGACTGCGGCTTCTGAATCGTTATTGTTTTTATTAACTAAGTTAAGTATCAATACTGTACACAACTATTTGGAGGAAGATTAAGATGGCTATTACAGCAAGTATGGTAAAAGAGCTGCGTGAGATGACCGGCGCAGGAATGATGGATTGCAAGAAGGCACTGACTGCAACAGAAGGTGATATGGACAAGGCTGTAGATTTCCTGCGTGAGAAGGGATTAGCTGGTGCTCAGAAGAAGGCTGGACGTATTGCAGCTGAGGGTATTGTTGCTACTTGCATCTCTGAGGATGAGAAGCATGCAGTTGTAGTTGAGGTTAACGCTGAGACTGACTTCGTTGCAAAGAATGAGAAGTTCAAGACCTACGTTGCAGAGGTTGCTGCTCAGGCAGTTAATACTCAGGCAGAGGATATCGAAGGATTCATGGCTGAGAAGTGGGCATTAGATCCATCCATGACCGTTAAGGAGAAGCTGTCTTCCATGATTTCTATCATCGGTGAGAACATGAACATCCGTCGTTTTGCAAAGGTTAGCGAGGAGAACGGTATCGTTGTTTCCTACATCCATGCAGGCGGAAAGATCGGCGTTTTAGTAGACGTTGAGACTGACGTTGTTAACGATGCAATTAAGGAAATGGCAAAGAACGTTGCTATGCAGGCAGCAGCATTAAAGCCACAGTACACCACCAGAGCAGAGGTTGACGCTGATTACATCTCCAGAGAGAAGGAGATTCTGTTAGCTCAGATCATGAACGATCCGAAGGAGTCCCAGAAGCCACAGAAGGTTATCGATGGCATGATCAACGGACGTATCAACAAGGAGCTTAAGGAGATCTGTCTGATGGATCAGACCTACGTAAAGGCTGAGGATGGAAAGCAGACCGTAAGCGCATACGTAGCTCAGGTAGCTAAGGAGAACAACGCAAAGGTTGCTGTTAAGAATTTCGTTCGTTTCGAGACCGGTGAAGGTATGGAGAAGAAGGAAGAGGATTTCGCAGCAGAAGTTGCTAAGCAGATGGGAAACTAATCTGATTTTTAAAGATACAAAATAAGAATATCAACCCCCTTGAGAATGTGATATTTTCAAGGGGCGTTTTATTTTGGGAGACTTTTAGCAAATGTCAGAATTTTCTTGCTCTTTTTTGTCGGAATCAGTATAATACTAATCAGTAGGTAAGAAAAATAGAGAATAAGGAGGACTTTTTATGACAGTACATGATACAGTACATGGATTTATCGTAGAAAGAGAAGTACCGCTTCCTGAGCTGGATGCAGTAATGTACCAGATGAAGCACGAAAAGACAGGCTTAGAGCTGGTATGGATAAGGAGAGAGGAAGAAAATAAGGTATTTGGCATTGGCTTTGAGACACTGCCTTGGAATGATACAGGTGTATTTCATATTTTAGAGCATTCTGTTTTATGTGGTTCAAAAAATTATCCAGTCAAGGAGCCGTTTGTGGAGCTTTTAAAAAATTCCATGAATACATTTTTGAATGCAATGACATTCCCGGATAAGACCTTTTATCCGGTGGCAAGCCGAAATGATAAGGATTTTGTCAATTTGATGCGTGTTTATCTTGATGCTGTATTTTATCCAGCTGTATATACAAAACCAGAAATTTTTTATCAGGAAGGATGGCACTATGAGTTTGATAGCGAGGGAAAGCCAGGCTACAAAGGTGTTGTCTTTAATGAGATGAAGGGAGCGTTTGCAGATGCGGATGAACTGATGGATATGACAATCAATAGAGCGCTCTTTCCTGATACACCGTATCGTTATGTATCAGGAGGTGATCCGACAAAAATTCCGGATTTGACATATGAAGAATTTATTGAAAGTCATAAACAGTTTTATTCTCCATCGAATGCCTATGTGTATCTTGATGGCGCAATGGATATAGATGCTATTCTTGGTATTATCAATGATGAATATCTGTCCTCATTTGAACAGACAAAGCGCATGGATCCGCCAACGCTTCAGTCAGCAGTGGATGCAGGTGAGCAGCAAATTGAATATGAGATTGGTGCCGATGAGAATGAAGATGGAAAAATTCGTCTGTCCTGGGGGCGTGTGATCGGAACCTATGCAGAGCGCGAAAAGCTTACAGCAATGCAGATTTTGTCTGATGTGCTTACTGGAAATAATCAGGCACCGCTTACGAAGGCAGTGTTAGAAGACGGACTTGCAGAAACAATGCGTCTTTATACAATAGATGGTGTCGCAAATCCGTGGGTAAAAATTGAGGCTCGCAATGTGAAAAAAGAGAATTGCAAACAAGTAGAAAAGCGAATTTTCGACACACTGAATGCATTAGCAAATGGTGGTCTTGATCATGAGAAGTTAGAAGCTTCTATGGCAAATCTTGAGTTCCAGATGAGAGAACGCGATTATGGAAGCTATCCGCAGGGACTGATTCTTGGAATGCAGGTGTTTGACAGCTGGCTGTATGGAGGCGCACCAGAGGCTAATCTGCAGATTGGTGACTTATTTGTACATCTTCGTGAAAAGATGAAACAGGGATATTTTGAACATTTAATTCGTGAAGAGCTGCTTGAAAATCCGCATTGCTGTAAGGTTACATTGATTCCGTCTAAAACAGCAGGAGAAGCGCGCCGAGCAAAGGAAGCAAAGAGAATTGAAGATGAGTCTGCAATGTGGAGTGATAAGGTAAGAGAAGAGATTATTGCAAAACAGGAAAGACTAGAGGCATGGCAAAACAGCGAAGATACGCCAGAGCAGTTGGCAGCACTTCCACATTTAGAGTTATCTGATTTAAGCCGCACACCGCAAGAGCAGCCAATTGAAGAACTTGTAATTGATGGACAAAAGGTATTGGTTCATCGCGTTAATTCAAGCGGAATTGCTTATATTACGCTTTATTTCGATGAAAACCATTATACAGAGGCAGAACTTCCAGCACTTGGACTTTTATGTCGTCTTTTTGGAAATCTGGAAACAACACAGTCAAGTGTAGAGGAGTTAAACAACCGTGTACGTCTTTTGTGCGGAAGCATGACTTTTTTTATCAGTACCTTCAATATAAAGGATGACAGCAGCTGCTGTACAGTAAAGCTTTGCGCATCCTTTAGCACGCTTGAGTCAAATGTAGATCAGGCAGTTAGTCTTGCAGCAGAGATTTTGACGCAGACAAGATTTGATACTGCCAATTCTGAAAAAGCAGTTCTTGATTTGTTGCGTCAGATTAAGATGGGATGCTTTGAGCAGACAGTAATGGGTGGTCATGCAGCAGCACTTGGTCGTGTGTCAGCGCAGATGAGTGTTTCAAGTGTAGTTTCAGAGTGTACTGGTGGTGTTACATTCTATCAGTGGTTAAAAGCTCAGGAAGAAAATTGGAACTGGAATAGTCTTCTTGAAAAATTGACAGCGCTGTATGCAAAGGCAGTTTCAAAGGAACAGTTGACTATCAGTCTTACAGGAAATACAGATGCATATGCAGCGAATGTTGTTCAAATGCTGCAGGAGCTTTTGCCGTCAAAGCCAGATCTTTTGAAGATACAGACAATTGCAATAAAGCCATGGGGCATCAAAAAAGAGGGAATCATCATTCCAGCCGATATCGCCTTTGCAGTGCGCGGTACAATTACAGGAAATTATAATGGTGCATGGCAGACAGCAGCCAAGATTGTGAGCCTGAGCTATTTGTGGAATGTAATTCGCGTTCAGGGCGGTGCTTACGGAACAGGTATGCTTACTCGGGCAAATGGAGGATTTTACTGCTATTCGTATCGTGATCCGAGCGCCAAAGAATCTCTTAGAAAATATTTAGATTGCAGCAGCTTCTTAAAAGAGTTTGCGGCACAAAATCCAGATCTGACAGGCTTTATCATTGGAACAGTTTCAGATCAGTCACCGCTTCAGACACCTAGAATGAAGGGACAGGCAGCAGATAACTTATATTGGAGACAGATTAGTTGGGAGGAGCGCTGCACACGTTGGCAGCAGATTCTCGAGACAACACCAGAAAAACTAGCGCAGACCGCAGAGCAGATTAGTACTGCTATGAAAGAGGGCGGTATCTGTGTTGTAGGTGGTGCAGAGCAGATGGAAGGCTGTGGTCTTGACGAGATTATTACGCTGTAAGTTGTAACTATTCAGAGCTAGGCAATTTATTCGTGGGATACCAATTCGCAAAAGTGATGGTATCTCGCGAATGTTTTTGCAAACGATTGCTGCGAATGGAATATTAGCGTGTCACTGTAAAGTGTCGAAAAAGAACAAAAAAAATAAAAAATTAAAAAAACTTGAAAAAAGTGTTGACAAAAGAATTGAGATGTGATAATATAAATATCGTTGCAAGGCTTGTTGGTCAAGGGGTTAAGACGTCGCCCTCTCACGGCGAAAACAGGAGTTCGATTCTCCTACAAGCTGTTGTGCTCTGCAGTTGCAGAGCATTTTTTTTGAGAATAAAACCAAACATAAGTTCATAAAACAAGTATAAATGAGTGGAAAGTTCCAATTTGCGGGACATCCCATTCGGAAAACAGCTTGACAGAAAGAATCACTCAATGGTATAAAATTAACGGACATAAGAGATGATTGAGATGATGAGATAAGGAAGGAAATATAGATGGCAAAAAAAGACGCATACAATGCAGACAGTATTACGGTGCTTGAGGGACTTGAAGCAGTCCGCAAGCGTCCAGGTATGTATATAGGAGGCGTATCTGTCTCTGGTTTAAACCATTTGGTATATGAGATTGTAGACAATGCCGTTGATGAGCATTTGGCAGGTTTTTGTAATCATATAGAGGTGACATTGGAAAATGATGGATCTGTTACGGTAAAGGACAGTGGCCGTGGTATTCCTGTTGATCGTCACAAGCTTGGTGTATCTGCAGAGCGTGTTATTTTTACGACGCTGCATGCAGGAGGTAAATTTGATAACACAGCATATAAAACAAGCGGAGGACTTCACGGTGTAGGATCTTCCGTTGTCAATGCACTTTCTGAATATTTGGAGATCCATATCGCAAAAGACGGATGGGTTTATTATGATAAATATGAGAGAGGAACGCCGGTAATTGAGCTAAAGGACGGCCTTCTCCCGAAAAAAGGAAGAACAAAGGAAACTGGAACATGGATTAATTTTAAGCCAGATGCTGAAATTTTTGAGCGAACACGTTTTTCAGCACAGTCAATTATGAGTCGTCTGCATGAGACAACTTATTTAAATCCAGGTCTGGAAATTGTCTTTAATAACAAGCGAAGCGGTGAGGAGGAGAGTATTACCTATTATGAGCCAGATGGAATTTCTGCTTATATCCGCGAGCTGAATAAGGGCAAGGAAACAGTTCATGATATTATCACCTATACAGGAATGAGTGATGGAATAGAGGTAACAGTTGCATTCCAGTTTGTGGATCTGTTTGAAGAAAAGCTTCTTAGCTATTGCAACAATATTTACAATACAGACGGCGGAACACATCTGACTGGTTTTAAGACAAAATTCACGCAGGAAATAAACAGCTATGCAAAAGAGCTTGGCATTTTAAAGGATCCTGCAAAATTTACAGGACCAGATACGCGCTGCGGTATGACTGCTATTATTGCAATTAAGCATCCAGATCCTATTTTTGAGGGTCAGACAAAGACAAAGCTTGGAAGTCAGGATGCTTCAAAGGCAGTAATTAACGTAACAGGAGAGCAGCTAGAGCTTTACTTTGATAAGCATGTTGAGGTGCTAAAGAGTATTATTGGCTGTGCAGAAAAATCTGCAAAGATCAGAAAGGCAGAGGAAAAGGCAAAGTCTAATCTGCTGACAAAGCAAAAATATTCATTTGATGGAAATGGAAAGCTTGCAAACTGTGAGAGCAAGGACAGCAGTCTTTGTGAGATTTTTATCGTAGAGGGAGATTCAGCAGGCGGTTCGGCAAAGACTGCCAGAGACAGACGTTATCAGGCGATTCTTCCAATCAGAGGAAAAATCTTAAATGTAGAAAAGGCATCTATTGACAAGGTGCTTGCAAATGCAGAAATTAAATCCATGGTTCAGGCATTTAACTGTGGTTTCTCAGAAGGATATGGAAACGACTTTGATATTTCTAAGCTTCGCTATGACAAAATTATTATCATGGCCGATGCCGATGTCGATGGTGAGCATATCAGTACGCTTTTAATGACATTTTTCTACCGCTTTATGCCGGAACTGATTCAGGAGGGTCATGTTTATATCGCAATGCCGCCGCTTTATAAGGCAGTGCCAAAGCGCGGCCAGGAACAGTATCTTTATGATGACATTGCGCTTGATAAATACAGAAAAACGCATAAAGATTTCACTTTGCAGCGTTATAAGGGACTTGGAGAGATGGATGCGTCCCAGCTGTGGGAGACAACATTAAACCCAGAGAGCCGTTGCTTAAAGCGTGTCGAAATCGAAGATGCCAGACTTGCAAATGAGATGACAGATCTTTTGATGGGAAGCGATGTTGAGCCGCGAAGAGAATTTATCCATAAGCATGGCCGCGAAGCACAGCTTGATATATGATTTAACAGCTCATTCTAGCACAGTCGTTCAGAATAAAACATGCTTGCATGTTTTTTCTGAATGGTGTGCTAGAAAGGAGCGCCGCCTCATAAGCAAAACAGCTGCGAAGCAGAGATTAAGCCCGACAGGGCGGTTTTGCGCATGATAGGCGCGGATGGGCTGTTTCTTACTAAAATTAGCGAATCCGAAGGTTTTTTAGAATTGCGAGAGTTGCGTAGCAACGGAGCAATTCGTAGGCATTATAATACACAAAATACTAAGAAAGGTATGGAATTTAATATAAATGGCAGAAACAATCATTACAACGGAATATTCGTCAGAAATGCGAAAATCCTTCATAAACTACTCGATGTCCGTTATCACGGCGCGTGCAGTTCCAGATGTCAGAGACGGATTGAAGCCTGTTCAAAGAAGAGTTCTATTTGCGATGGATGAGTTAGGCTTAAATGCAGACAAGCCGCATCGAAAATCAGCGCGTATTGTCGGTGATGCGATGGGTAAATATCATCCTCACGGTGATTCCTCCATCTATGATGCACTTGTTGTACTTTCTCAGGATTTCAAAAAGGGAATGGCACTTGTTGACGGACATGGAAATTTTGGTTCCATAGAGGGCGACGGTGCTGCGGCAATGCGTTACACAGAGGCACGCTTAAAGAAGTTTACACAGGAAGTGTATCTGGCAGATCTGGATAAGAATATTGTGGATTTTGTTCCAAACTTTGATGAGACAGAAAAAGAACCATCTGTTCTTCCTGTTCGTGTTTCGAACTTTTTAATTAACGGTTCCGAAGGTATTGCAGTTGGTATGACGACAAGTACACCGCCGCATAATTTAGGAGAGATCATAAATGCAGAAAAGTTGCTGATGGAATTTCCTAATGCGACTACGGCAGATTTGTTAGATATTATTGAGGGACCTGATTTTCCGACTGGCGGTATTGTGACAAACAAGGACGAGCTGCTTTCTATTTATGAGACAGGACGAGGGAAAATAAGAATACGCGGCAAGGCAGAGATTGTGCGCGGAAAAAGAAAGAGCGACCGTGACAAAATTGTAATTACGGAAATTCCTTATACAATGGTCGGTGCCAATATTGGAAAATTCCTTAGCGATGTGGCAGCACTTGCAGAGTCGAGAAAGCTTCCGGATATCGTGGACATTTCAAATCAGTCCTCAAAAGAAGGTATTCGCATTGAGATCGAGCTGAAAAAGGGTGCTGATGCAGAGCGTATACTTGCCGGTCTTTATAAGAAAACAAAGTTAGAGGACACATTTGGTGTCAATATGCTTGCTATTGTAGATGGAAGACCAGAGGTTCTTGGCTTAAAGGAAGTTCTGACACACCACATTCAGTTTCTTGTTGATATTAACACAAGAAAATATACAAGTCTTCTTGAGAAAGAGAAAAACAAGCGAGAAATTCAGGAAGGTCTTATTCGTGCAGTTGATGTGATAGATTTGATTATTGAAATTATCCGCGGAAGTAAGACTTTAAAGATGGCAAAGGCATGTCTGTCAGAAGGAATCACAGAGGGTATCAATTTCCGCACTGAAAAATCACGCAGACAGGCTGCAAAGCTTTTGTTTACAGAGGCACAGGCAACTGCTATCTTGGAGCTTCGCTTATCCAAACTAATTGGACTTGAGTTACAGGCACTTTTGGACGAACATAAAAAGACGATTGCAAAGATTGCTTCATATGAGCGCATTTTAGGCAGCAAAAAGGCTATGTATCAGACAATCGAAAAGGAATTAGACAGCATACGTGAACATTATCAGGTGCCAAGACGCACAAAAGTTACAAATGCATCTCTTGCTGTATTTGAAGAAGAGCCGGCTGTAGTGTCAGATGTCGTATTTGTTATGAACCGTTTTGGCTATGTAAAGCTTGTAGATAAGGCGCTGTTTGATAAAAATGAGGAACAGCTTCGCAGCGAAAATGTGCGTTTTGTGCCATGTAAGACAAACTCACGTCTTGCTGTATTCACAAAGGAAGGTATTCTTCATTATTTGAAGGCTGATGCAATTCCGCTTGGAAAGGTTAAGGATAAGGGTGCGCCGATTGACAATTTGTGTAACTATAGCAGTGCTGATGAAACAATTCTCACAGTATTTAGCGATGAGGACATGAAGGAAAAGACACTCCTTTTTGTGACAAAGAATGGTCTGGTTAGAAAGACATTGGGAGCAGAGCTGATCAGCATAAAGAAAATGATTGCAGCGGCGAAGCTTGGAGAAGGCGATGCGCTTGTTGCGATTTTAGATGCTTCAAAAGAGCTTGTCGCAGTTGTGACAAATAAAAAGCATGCAATTAAATTTTCAACAGAAGAGGTTCCGCTTCAGAAAAAAACTGCAGCAGGTACAAGAGCATTGAAACTAGAAGAGGGGGAAGAGGTTGTATTTGCTGATTCCTTTGATACAAAAGAAAAAGTTTTTGCAGAAGTTCAGGGAAGAAAAATTGAACTAAGCAAGCTTACAAAGAAGAAAAGAGATGCCAAGCCTGAACAGGTAAAGTAAGCAGCAGATGGTTATGTATTGCAGGGCAGCATCGGAAAGGTGAGATTCATGGAGCACAAAAGACCAGAGTATGAGGAAACCCCTCGGATGGCAGAATTTCGAAGACGCAAGGAAAAAGAAATAAAACGTCGCCGCCGCAACAAGCGTATGACAAAAATTGTGTTAGTTATTGTAGTGATTTGGGCACTTATTGCAGTGGCAGCGGCTGCTTTTCATGTGACAAATGGATTTGGCATCTTTGAAGGCAAAAAGCCTTCTTTATCTTCGGCTGAGGAAACAAAGGATGCAATTGAACAAAATGAACAGCAGACACTTGCAGAGCAAAATTTGAAGCAGACTATTGAGAGCGAGAGCAAAAAGGAAGTTGCAGAAAGCGAAGAGACATCTTTAGAGGAAAAAACAGAGGATGCCACAAAGGCTTCTGAGGCAGAAAAAACAGTAAAAAAACATGAAGATCCGCGCGAGGATGTGTGGAATCATTATACGAATATGTTTATTGCATCAAAGGTCAATACGTATCTAAATGTAAGAAATCAGCCAACAACAGACGGTACTATTATCGGAAAGCTGACAAAGTATTCCGGTGGTGAGCTTGTTGAGGATATGGGAAACGGCTGGTGGCACATAAGCTCTGGCGGTATTGATGGCTATATTTGGTCTGAAAATTGTGTGACAGGTGAAGAGGCAAAGGAAGTTGCACTTGAGCACTGTATGCAGATGGTTGAGGTGACAACGGAAAAACTAAATGTCAGAAGCGGTCCTGGTCTTGAGTATGAGGTTTGGACGACACTTAATGCAAACGAAAAGCAGATAGTGGAAGAAAAAGACGGAGACTGGCTGAAAATTGCATTTAACAGTACATATGGTTATATAAATGATGACTATGTAAAGACAGGCTTTTATCTTGTTGAGGCAATTCCGTGGAGTAGCATTTCAGATTGTTCTCCGACACGTCAGCAGATCTTAACATTTGGTGAGCAGTATATTGGAACACCATATGTGTATGGCGGAACAAGTCTGACAGGAGGAATTGACTGTTCAAGCTTCGTACAGCAGTGTTATGCGAGTGCAGGCTTTTCTCTTCCAAGAACATCGCGTGAGCAGGCAACAAGAGGCACACAGATTACACTTAACGAAGCAAAGCCAGGTGATCTTTTGTTTTATGCTGATGCAACAGGAACAATTGATCACGTTGTTATGTATCTTGGAGACGGCAAAATTCTTCATGCAGCTTTGTCTCTTGGTCAGGTAACTATCAGTAAATACAATTACAGTACTGAACCTGTTCGTGTTGTAAACATTATTGGAGACTAAAAAACACTTGACCTTTAGGAAAATATATGTTATAAAGGTTATATAGGTTTTTATGGTAAAGAGTGGGCTTGCGAGTCCACTCTTTCTATGTAAATACCCACAAGAAAATATAACTATTCAGAGAGTAGTTGCAAAACAGGCAGATACGCTGCAGCAAACGGCAAGAATTAGGCTTGCGGCGGGAAAGGGCAGGAGTATGAGAAGAAAAGAAGAGATTGAAGCATATGCAGAAAATCTGTTTTTGCCGATCACACAGAAGCATGGATTTGAGCTGGTTGATGTGGAGTATGTTAAAGAGGCAGGAAGCTGGTATCTGCGTGTCTACATTGACAAAGAGGGCGGTATCGCAGTAGATGACTGTGAGGTGGTAAGCCGTGAGGCAGATCCTATTTTAGATACAGATGACTGTATTGAAGAAAGCTATATTTTAGAGGTAAGCTCTCCGGGTCTTGGAAGACCATTAAAAAAAGAGAAAGATTTCAAGAGAAGTATTGGAAAGGCAGTAGAGTGCAAGCTTTATAAAGCCATTGACAAACAAAAAGAATTTGAAGGAGTCTTAAAAGACTTTACAGAAGATACCGTTACGATTGAAATTGACGAAAAAGATCTGGTATTAGACCGTAAGGATATTGCCATGATCCGTCTTGCGATTGAGTTTTAAAGAGATATAGATAAACAGGAGGATACGAGAAAATGAGTGAATTAATTGATGCTTTAAATCAATTACAAAAAGAGAAACATA